>Ga0102934_1000014_pt1 | contig 90471 bp, 82 predicted proteins | sample SalPonR2_A_D1_MG_FD_78175 | JGI IMG/M metagenome (GOLD analysis project Ga0102934, IMG submission 78175) | Salt pond soil microbial communities from South San Francisco under conditions of wetland restoration - Salt Pond MetaG R2_A_D1_MG | ecosystem: Environmental > Aquatic > Marine > Intertidal... | reverse complement strand
GCAAGTAAGTGAACAGGGCCTGGTCCCCCGCCCGGCGCGCCTCCTGAGCCTCCAGGCGCCCCGCTGCCCAGCACGCCCGCACCGCCATCAAGTCCTTTCCTCTCTCGCGGAGCCCCTCGAGGCGCCGCAGCCGCTCTGCCTCCGCGGCGCGCCTGCTCTCTTCTCGACGTTGCCGCCTCTCGTGCCCCCGGCCTTCCAATGTTCGCTGCAACTCCACCATACGCACCGCCCCCGCGTGTCGGCGCAGCTCCTCCTTGAAGGCCCCGAGCAAGGACACTGGGCCGTCCATTTCTACAGCTTCGCGATGTACGCTCAAAAGACCCGAACCCCCGCCCATCACAACCATCCCTCGCTCTGTCCCTTCCCGGACGCCGGTCAGTAAGGTATGGCTGAGCAGAGAGCCATTCCCAACCTCTTCGCCTCCCACGCCGCCACCGTCTCCCTTCTGCTTTACTTTCGAGTCTCGTGTGGCCCCCTGTCTATCCTCCTCAGCCTCCTCCTGGGCCCACACGACCTCCGTCTCCGCCCTTCCTCCTGTCGCCGTCCTGGTGTCGGTCTCCTCCGAGGGGTCGCCCGCGGCTTCCTCCCTCCTCGAGAGAATAGCCCGCTCGGACGCCCCCTTTTCCCCCTGGTCTCCCGATTTGACTATCTCCTTGACCTCCTCCCCCCCCACTCTATCCCCGATGAGCTCCACGTCTCGGAAGGGTGTGGGCTTCCAGGACACGGAGCCGGGCCCCAAGGTTAGGAACGGGGCAGAGACCTCGTCCTGAGAGAGGGCGCCCAAGATGGGACTGTCCTGCGCTTCGAACCAGCGCTTCAGAAGGCTCTCACCTTCTTCCACAAGAGCACGCGCCTGTCGACTCGCAGCCTCCCCCGTTCCTCTACAGTACTCTCCGACTTTCTCAAGCGACCCCACCAAGCGCATCTCCTGGTCGCCGGCAGCGGACGGAAGGGACAGAACGAGGGACGTGGGGCTCATGCCCCTCTGCACGCCAAGACCTAGGGAGCACGAATGAGCCTGGTGGCTGAGTCGCTGCCGGGTCGCGCCTAGGGCCTCCTCGCACCGCGCCATGGCCGCGGTCAGCCCCCGAACCAGCTCGTCCTGGTACTCCTCTCTTTCCTCCACCTCCCAAGCCTCCTCCTCCAGTGGGTCCGCGATCTCTCGCATCCAAAGCGGGAAGTCCGGACTCTCGGCGAGCTGCGACAGCCTGCGCAAGGCGTCGCGGGCTCCCAGGGCCTCGTCTCGGGCCAGAGCCCTGTCCAGGGCTCTCCGCGCGCGCTCGGCCTGCTCCCTGACGTCTCCCTCCCGATCGAGACCCGCCGCATGGCCTTCCAGGCACCACTTTACGATTTTATTGGTGAAGGTGAGGGGCGTGAGGACAGCGGCCAATATTTGTCGGGAGACACACGTGTGGCCCGCCCCACTTCCAGTCCTTCTCAATCGCTCCCGTGCCCGGCAAAGTCTGAAGGCAAAGAGGAGGACGGCGAAGAGGAATAGCATTGGAATAATGGAAAAGCATAATGACGGCTTTCCAACAACAGGAAACAAAATGGCGTTCGACTCCTCCACTGTGGCAGGGACCTCTCCGATACCGGGGGGGTCGGAATGGAAAGCATCTTCATGTGCGGACTCAGGAGCCACATGCCGCGTTGCCAATGATTTTCGAGCCGGAAAAATCTCCACGTGTCCTGTCTCGGCATCAATCTTGACCAGCCGTGCAGAAGAATGAGCTGACGTCGAGCTCAGATGAGTGTTATCCTCGTCTTCCACTATTACGAGGCGGCCCCTCTTCATGATGGAAGGCGCGATAGAAGGCTACTGCAAAGCTATCATTTTCCCTGTAGACAGCGAAGGGTAGGACATAGAAAGATAGGACAGGCACAAAAGAAGAAGAAGGGAGGACTTTACCAGTGTGGTGCGATTCGATATCAGCACGTCACACAACCCCACGTCTCTACGCTCGAAGAGGAGGCTCCTTGAGGGGAACACGCCCCTCGTCGCCGCCCGCATCGATGCCTCCCACAAAACACCACCGAAAAGGCGGTCACAAAGCTGCTCGGGGACGCCCGCGTTACGATTTGAGACGAGGAAATTGCGAAGAGGACGCACTAGCCATCCGCGGGGAACCACGCGTGTATTTTCTGGGCTCTGTGTCGTGAAGAGCCCGTGCCTTTCTCGTGCCGGTGCTGTCCGCCGGCGGGGTTCTTCCGCACGACTTGGTGATGATGGTGCCTTTATGCAGCATATCTCCAACCATTCCCAACCAATGAGTCATCATTACCAATACTAATTCCTCGGCTTACTCATACTATTGCAATGCTATTTCTCGCGCAGATTGACTGCATGATCATGCACTGAGGCGTGCCGCCAACGTTGCGCTGACGCTTCTTATCCTTCTATACCTTGGATGCCAGCACTCCTAGACCGACTCATACCATGAGCGGTAGTGGCAAAGCTTCCATCGCGTGTCAGGCACGGGCTTTTTATGGTGTGGGGAAGTACGAAAAGGCGTTGGAATGCCTTCAACAGCTGTCTATGCAGCCTGGGGGAGGGGACGACCCACGCCTGCAAGGCAATTTGGTGTTGACAGAACATGCCAAGGGCGGTTTCAAACGCCCTCTGATTATAAAAGATCGTATTACGACGTTGAGAAACTCTCTTAAGACACGGTCTGAAAAGGTTGGCAGTGTCCAAGGAGCTTTCAGGGCCAAAGAATCCCTTCGCCTCGACGCGGAGGACGAGGACGGCGACGAGGAAGCAGACGACACCGAGACGGACACCTCCGTCCTGCTCTACAATCTTGCAGCTCTGAATTTTCACGAGAAGCAGTACGGAGCGTCTCAGCATATATTGCACGCCTTGTTCGCCCGCATCGAAGTCCTGGAAGAACCTTTAGCGGTGCAGGTCTGCTTCCTCTTCCTCGACGTGCTCCTGCATAGCGCGCGGGGCAATATACACACAGTAAAAGATCGTGAACGCCTTTCCCACAACACGGCTGCACTTTTGGCGTACCTGGAGCGACCGCACGCATTTAGTTCCACGGCTCTGGCCGCGTCAGAGATGGAAGACAAGAACGGCTACGGCAGTGCGGAGAGCCTCGTCGGCTCGGGCAAGGGCCTAGAGACGGCTGAATTTACCTTCCGCCTGCACTTGTACAAGGCAAAGGTGCGACTGCTTCTGAGGGATATCAAGTCCTCAAAAAAGGAGCTAAAAAGCGCCCTGGAGATATTTCAGCGGGAGTTGCGGCCCAACCCGGCAGACCCTTCGGCGTCGGGTAAGGGGGGCGCGCTCGGGGGCGGAGACTCGGATGACGAGGTGGCCACAGCCGCTTCCACGGCCACCACGGCAGGCAACACTCTGATGGGGGGATATGATGCCTCGCTGCCGCCCGCCGGAGTTGCAAATGTGGCGGGCTTGTACCTGAAGGCCAACCTGGAGTACCTGCGGCAGAACTACCGGAAGGCGCTGAAGCTCTTGGCCTCCTGCCACCGGGGGGAGGACAGCGCGATGGGCGCTGCCTACCTGAACGACATGGGCTGCTTGCATTCGAAGATGGGTCTGCACTCAGTGGCCCTGCAATACTTTCAAAGGGCGGTGGCCTCCTCAGGCCAAGATCGACCGGCCAGCGCCAACGGCTCCCCGGCAGGCGAGACCCCCGGCATGCCCCTCTTGCCCGGCGGCCGGCCCCTGGAGACGGATGGCCGCGTCCTCCCGCATACGTTCTGCGAAATTGCCTACAACACAGGCCTGCAACTCCTCATCCTCGGCCGCTCCGTACAGGCTTTCCGGTGCTTCGAGAACGCCTCTTTGGTCTTCTACAACCGCCCGCGCGTCTGGCTGCGGATGGCCGAGTGTTGCGTGCACGCTTACCGGGAGGAGGAGGGCCGGCGCGAGGGTCCGGTGCGCGACCGCTTGGTCAGGCGGGTGGTGGGTCGGGGCCCGCACCGGCGCTTGGTGCTAGCGACGAGGAGGGGCGGCGACTGCCGCGAGTTTCAGGGCGGGGACGGCGCGGGAGGAGCAACAGGCGGTGGTTTAGATGGGAGCGTCGGGGAGGAAGCACGGGGCCGGTGTACGCTTATTTATGCCGTCAAATGCCTGCAAAACGCGCTCTTCCTTCTCTCAGTCGCCTCCCAGGGGGGCGGCCGGTCGCGGCTGCCCATGACATCTCTGCTGGGCGGAAGTAAATTGGCAGGGTCTGGGGAGACAGGCGGGGAGGGTGGAAGCCTGGACACAAGCAACGGGAGTGTGGGTGGCGGTGAGCAGCACGAGACCTCGGCACTGGGGGGCAGCACGGGTGCCGCATATGCAAGCGCAGACAAGAAAAGGGGATCTTGGCAGGAGCAAGGCGACGCTCAGGTAGAGCAGGTCGTCCTTCTGACGCTCTCCTACGTCTATCTTTGCCTGCACGAGCCCGTCTTGGCCCTGCATTACGCAGAGCTCCTCCTCACCCGGGGGGCGGGATGGGCGGAGGACGAGGGCAATCGAGTGGCCGCCCGTACCTACGCGGCGGAGGCCCTGTGTGTCCTGGGCCGGCCTGACGAGGCCTTGAAGCACCTGCTGCCGGGTGGCACTCCGCTCTCCGAGGAGGCAGGGGTAAGCTCATTGCAGAAGCAGTGCCAAGCCGAAAGCAAGAGGGTTGTGGTAACGGCGGAGTCCTTCCTACCGCCCGAGCATTTCGCTGCTCGTGCCCGATGCGCCCTTCACCTCAATCTTGCCAACGTCTACCTGCTGCAGAACAACCTGGCGGCTGCCGAAAAATGTGTCGGATTGGGTCTCGCCGCCTGCCCAACCAGTCCGGACGCCCTGCGCTGCCTGGTATTCATCCTGCTGCGCACTGGGAACACGTCCGCGGCTCTGGAAGCTCTCAAGTCCAGAAGGCCCCTGAGCTTGAGCGTGCCTCCTTCACCCAGCACAATGCCGCCACTGCCCGTGCATCGGTAATTAAGGAAAAGAGAGAGAGTTGGATGAAAGAGAAGTGCTTTAAGCTGACGTAACGCTATTGCTCTCGTGCACTTGGCGGGCAACGGTTTGTAATTCCTCACACGGCACTTCCTCGGTAAATTCTACTTTGATTTTTTTATGAGGGCCTTTGGTCTTCTTTCTCTAACATTGACTCCCTGTTGAACCACGTGTCGAGCTCTTCATCTCATCGCTCTCCTACCAGGAAACAGAAGCTGTCAGCGTCCCTCGTTTCCAACACGGGCGTCCTTGCCACCCCCCCCCACGGGGTACATGACACTGTACGCCAGTGTCTGCGGTTCGCTGTTGACCTGGTGCCAGACCCAGGCTGGGTTGAAGAGGACGTCGCCGGGGCCCATCCAGACGGTCTCGAACAGGCCGGCCACCTCGTGCTCCTCGGGTGTCCGGTTCTTCGTCCGGTCCACCGCGTCCAGGCGAAACGAGCTGCTCAACCTTCCCTTCGTCTTGCGACCCTTTGCCACTTGTTCCTCTGTCAGGGCGGCCAAGGCCCAGATTTTCGCACCCGAGGCGACCACCATGAAGTTGTGGTACTCGTCTTGGTGCGCATCGGACTTCATCTCGAAGCACCGCCCAGCGGCAGAAGGCGCTGCATTTCCTGTGACTATCATGTTGCTCGACATGGGCTTACAACCTTGATGTATCGAAGCAGCGAAGTCCGCGAGAGCGCTGTGTCCGGTTTTGGTGCGAAAAGCAAACAAATCCTTCTGCATGAAGCGGGCCCACAGCCGAGTCTGCAGCGGTTTCTCGCTCATAATGCTGGCAATACGACCCCAGTTGCTAGGCATGCCTCCGGTACTGTCTTCCGCCTCAATTGTTCCGTTGTGATTGCTGCTACCGCTCTGGCTCGAGTCGCTGCCCCGGCTGCCTCCCTTCTTAGCCGTCGCCACTCTCACAGCCGCCGCGGTAGGTTTGCGAACGCGCTTGTGGGGAACCCCCCAGTCACGCAAAGGCTGAAACCCGATTCCTGTCTTGTCATCCGCGCACACCTTGACATCCTCTGGGAGGCACTGGAGCTGATCGGGCGTGAAGCTCTTCACGGTCTCCCGGAAGAGACCCCGCAGGAGCAACGGTCGTTGGTGTAACCTGGCGTAGCGGACGGCGCGCCGCGCTTCCTCCACGTCCTGAGTCTCGAGTTTCAAAACGAATGAGCTTTCATCAACTTTGGTGCCCTCGGTTTGTTTTTTAGCAGGAAGTCTCGAGGATGCGGCCGGAGAAGTTGGAAGACCTGCAGGCAAAACCAAAGCCCGCCTATCGGAGCCCGAACATTCCGGTTTACAAACATCAAGTGCAACGGCAGCGGCCACCGCGGTAGAGGAGTGCGATACGGAGGATTTTTCGAAATCCAATTTGACGCAGCTAGGATTTTTGACTGCAGCTTTGGGTGCATGTTGGCTTGGACAGTCTTCGGCTGTTGCAGCGGCCGGGCTTCTGATGGTCAATGCGTTCTTGAAAGGTGTGCAAGGAGGCAAGCTCGACGTAAGTCCGGTCCTCCGTGCTGCCGCAGTTCGCCGGCTCCGAGTGACAGTGGAGCCCCCCATTCTCGTGGTACTGTGTGGAGGATTGTGAAAGTATTGCGCTGTGAGACCGCGGGCGAGCGACCAGCCTCGGGGTCGGCGAAAGCCTCTCAACCTGGGCGACGGCCGGGCTGTCTCCCTTCTACCCTGCCTGCCTCCCTCCCAGGACTGGACTACGGACATGCTTACCGCGCCCCTTCCCGTATCACATCTTCTCTATCATTAGGAGCCGGGAGGAAAGATTGCCAGAACCCTACAGCTGAGAGGGTTGAGGGAGGGCAGAGACAGCGGCGCATAGCACCTCAAGTCCGAACATTACTGGCGAAGTGAGGTAAGGAGCAGGATCTCTGCCGTGCAAAATGTTCGAGAAAACAACATTTTTGGCCGAAGGGTATGCATAAAAACACTGAGAGGGGAATGATCTTGAATTTTCTGGTTACGTTTTAATATCGTGGAGGGTTAATCATGTCCCTCGAGAACCTACAGCAGATGACCAAAGATAGGCTCCCCTAAGAATATACACGCAATTTATTTTATGGGTTTCACGTCTTCCAAGCTCCCACAGTGATCCTCGTCAAGTGATCAAAAGGAGGATGCTGAGAACTAATGTTCTGCAAGGCGAAGTGCACAGGTCTTGGGTGTGGCTGAGTCCTGCAGGTGCCAAGCACGTGATCGACTTATGGCATGATACAGTAACTGGCGTACGCTCCGTTGCAGTGGGCATGGAGGAAGTGCCCGGTTCCATGGGCAGCTCACCCTTTTTCTCCGCCGAAGCGCACCACATAAATTTTACCGTGGGGCAAGACCAGTGTCGGGGAATGGTCATCATCGAGAAAGCGGGTCTGTTCTCCTTTCGATATACGTGCGTGGTCAACGGCCGGCCGCTGAAGGCGACCCTGCAAGGGCTGGCGGATGAGGACGAAGAGCGCTTCAACATAGCTATCCTGGGGGCAGCCAACGCCTACAGCAGCAAGGAGAAATCGGTGACCTGGTACGAGTTGACGGTGACGCGCGGGTCGGACGGGGCTCGCACCTTAGTGCACAGACGCTATCGAGAGTTTGTCTGCCTCTTCGAGCAGGTTCACGCGGCTTTCAAAGGCCACCACTTGCGCTCAAGCCTGCCCGAACTCCCGGGCCGACAGCTGAAGCTGCTCGTCGACCACAACGACACTGCCTTCGTGGAAGAACGCCGGCTCCTCCTTGAGACGGCGCTGGGGAAGCTGCTGAGCGTGCCGCACGTGGGTGCCATGGTGCCAGTGCAAGTTTTTTTGGGCTTTTTCGACCGGCTGAAGGAGCACAGCGTCATTTTCATCCAGCGGGACCTGGGCCTGAGCATCACGCGGACGGTGGTGCCCGAGGAGTCGATCGTGGTGACGCGCGTGAAGGAGGCGGGGCCCGGGGGGCAGAAAAGCCGGGTCATGGTGGGGGACACGCTCTCCAAGGTGGGCGGCGAGCCCGTCTCCAAGTTCGGGGGCTTCGATGGCGTCGCCTTTCAGGTCTCGAGGGGGCTCCGGCCCATCGTCATCCATTTCCTTGAACCCGTGGACAGGAACCCTTCGCACGATTTCCTTCCCCCCGGGGAACCCCTCGACATCCCACCCGTCCACGAGCAGCAGCGCCAGCGAAAAGCCGCGGCGCCGCACGCACAGTCTCCTGTCGCCCCCCCGCCCGTGGTCCCCACCCCCTCGGGCCTGCCCACGCGACTGGCGGCAACCACGTCGGTGGCGCTCGGGGAGGAAGCATCGGGCGCCCCGACAACCCCGCCCGTAGCCCTTCCAGCCCAGTCTAAACCGCCTGTGGCGGCACTCCCACGCGTTGAGACCCGAGTTCCTAGTCGCGGGCCTGCATCGCGCCCCCGTCCCAAGCTGGGTCCTTCCGAGGATGAGGTGGAACACTTGAAGATCGAGCGCATATCCAGCAAGCGCGAGGGCCAGGACCCGAACAAGTTGCAAAGCGTGCTGGAAGCTGCTTTAGTGGAGGAGGAGAGGCGGTCGGAGGGACAATTGAACGGCTCGCTGAGCACGTCCTTGTCCTCGGCGGGAGTGGGGGAGCCTAAAGATCCTCTTTTCGAGCTGGAGACGAGCGGCCGGGGCGCCTCAGAAATGGGCTGTACGACAGAGAACAAAGTGGCCAAAGGGCAAGCGACCGTGCCGACAGCGACGCAAGACAATGAAACAGAGGGAGAAGGGAGCGGTGCTGAGAATCCCGCGGCCCCTATCCAGGCGTCAGAGTCGAGCTCGGGAGACACACTGGCCGAGGAAGGGCCAGACTCCGATGCATTGTCCCACGACCCTTCTGAACCTCTAGCTGCGCTTGCGCTTGACACGCAGGAGCTTGGAGAGCAGGAAAATGCTGAGGATGGGCCTGGAGTCACCGTGGAGGAGCCGCATTCTCCAGTATCCGCGCCGCCTCCTGTAGCTCCTGCCCCTCCCGCTTTGCCTTCTTACGAACCTCCCCCATCCATTCCTGCCGCTCAACCTGCCTCTGTTTCCTTGATCATCTCTTCTACCAGCTCTGGCGTTCCCTCTTCTACATCCCACGACCCTCCTCCATCCACTTCTGCAGTCTCCCTTGCCCCTGCCTCCACTCTTCGTTCTCTCTCGCCGCCTCTCCCTGTCATTTTCCCAACCTCGAGCCCGCCGACCACTACCCATCCGGTGCGTGCAGTTTGTGAAGCGGAGGAAATGGCGGCGGCGGACGTTACCTCCAAAATCTCCCACTTGACGGATCAGCGTCATGCAACGGAAGATACCCTTGGGGGCGGTGCTTCCCGGGTAGGAAAAGATGAAGCCATAGGGGCGGGACCCATCGATTTGACAGCGCCAGCGGATGTCGACGCCCACACGTCTCAGACGTCAGGCGTGCATTCTCAGTCTCACGACAGCCCCCCTTCCGTGGTGGCCCACTCACACGATCACCTGTCCCCACGCCAGCTCCATCACGACTCCCGGCTCAAGACGCCGCCACGGCTTGAGAAGGCCAAACTGGAGGAAGAGGGGGATGTCGCGGGGGGAGCGGAAACTAAAGAAGAGCTAGTGCCGCCGTCTCCTTTTGAAGACTATATGTGAAGAACAGTGGACATATTGTGGGCGCAGGCAGAAGGGTTGTAAGTGGATATTGAAGGAGAAAGTACAGGCGCGCAAAAACAATGAACACATAGAAAGCTCATTTCGCAACACCTTTTCTTTGGAAGATTGACTTATCCTGTCTTTCTACTTGCAACCTGCGATTTGAACAGGTAAGTTTCAGCCCAATCGCCAATACCTCCGTTGATAAATCTACACCTATCGGATGCACGCGACGCGCGTAGGAATCCCAGGACTCGTACAAATATGACCCGCCCACAGAAGCAATGTCAAGCCAGGCACTTGCGCTCGCGTTTGCCTCAAGCAGACCCTGACCATTTCCCAGCTTACTTCCGGCCCCCCCTGGAGCGAGTCACGAGCTCCAAGACGGTAGACGAGCCCGCTGCGCCCAGATTGTAGGAGGCAAGAGTCTGTGCATCCTTCAGAAACACCCCCTGCTCCGCATTTCGCAACTGCATTTTGTTCGGCGGCATCCCTCCTAGGAGGGGCGAGAGCTGCTCCTTCACTTCCCTGACCGTAGACATCACACTCCCGATCTCCAGCTTCACAAGCTGTCCCTTCAAGTTCCAGGTCGCGGCGCTCTCGTCCTGAGGCGCCTGTATGCTGATGGAACCAGCCCCTGTATTCGCAGAGGCATACGCGGACTCGGAAAGCAAAGTAGGCTTTTGCTCCTCCTCCGAGACCTTCTCTTTCTCCGCCTCTCCGACGACCAAATTCGAGGCGCCCAGGGTCGGTATGATGGGAACAGGCGGCCTTGCCGGCGGCGGCGGCTGCTGTGGCTGCTGCGCTTGGTGTTGCTGTTGCTGTTGCTGTTGCTGTTGCTGCGCCTGTGCCAAGGGTGGTGGTGGCGGTTGAGGCAGACCACGAGGGGGGCCTGGCGGCGGGCCCCCAGGAGGCCCGCGTGGCGGGGCAGGGAAGCTGCTTGCTCCGGCCCCGCCCGCCAAGGTGTTCTTGAGCAGAGAGGAAGATACCGGGGGGACGGGTCCTCGAGCTTGGGAAGGCGCCGGGGCTGGAGGCTGTGCGAAGGAGTTGGTTTGCTGGGGGAAGCCCGGGCGTGGCTCTGAGGAGGCCACTGGAGACGGCCCCGGCGCCCTGCCCGGCCCTAACGTCCCCTGCCCCCCCGTGCCACCTTGCCAGATCATGCGCTGATTCTCCTCCTGTCTGGCTCGGAAACGTTCCTGGTCCGCGAGGATCTGCCGTTCCTCCTCCTCCGAGGTCCCGAAGATGTCCGTCCTCTTCTTGGCGAAGCTCCGCACGTTGGCCGCGATGTCCCCCCCCTCTGCTAGCGCCGACTCCTTCCTCTTCTCCAGAGCCCGCCGCTGCTCGTCTCGCCACCGAGGGTCTAAGAACTGGATGCGCATGTGCTCGCCCACGTCCGCGATCGGGACTTCCTTGCCGGTTACCGGGTCCAGCATCACCTCCGGTCTCGCCGCTCCGCCCCCGGCCGCCACGCGCGGCTTGTAGGAGGACACCACCTTGATCTCGCCCTCGTCCAGGTCCATATCCTCCTCCCCTTCCTGCCCCGGCCCTCTTTCTTCCCCCGCCGCCGGGCGCGGAGGCGGGACTGGCGGTCGTGGGGGCGGGGGGAGGGGCAGCGCTTCTTCTTCTTCCTCCAACTCCATGTCCTCGCCCTCGTCCTCTGACACCTCTCCGTTCGCGCGCCCCCCCCCCACCTCCGGCATCCCCACGTCCAGGAGCTCGTCCTCCGCGAACGTGATGGTCTCCACCACCACGAAGTCGTGCCAGTCCACAGACTGGTATGCCACGCGTTCCGCCTCCTGCTCCGCCTGCTGCTGCTTCTTACGCTGCTCCTCGTCCTTCTCGTGCACCCACCGGTGGACCGCCCGCTCCAGCACCTTCTGCGTCTCCAGCCCCTGCCTCACCATGGCGCGCTGCGAGTCCGTGGGCTGCAGCACCTTGATGTAGGCGTCTACAAGGGTGGTGAAGTAGCTGAATAGAATATGCGAGGGCTTTAGGAACTCGAACAAGGGGTTCCGCTGCTCTCTTTGAGCCAGGGCCGCGAGGAACTGGCGCCCGCTTGCTGCTGTGTACTGGGCGGTAAGCTTGATGATCTCCACGTCGAGGGGATTCAGCCCGTCAGGATGCGAGATATAGAATTCCTGTGGCGGTGGTGGAGCTTCTGGTTTGTGCAATGCCGCCTTGGCGATGGGGCCCAGCACGGAGGCCTTGCTGACTGTCGTGGTCGGGGCCGCGCTAACAGCCGTCGGTGTCTCCCCCGTATCGGCAACCGCTTTCCCATCCCGCGTCTCTCCAGCCGCTGGGGGAGACACTTCTGCTATTTTCGCTTTCTTCTCAGCAGGCCCTTCTCCCTTCCCTTCTTCGAATTGTCGGATCCTGTGCTCGTAGTACGCGTTGTAGGGGTCTCCTGGTTTCATGAAGTTAAACTTCGAGCTCTTGCCTTCCTCGCTGCTTAAAATGCGTTGCTCAAAGCTTTTACCGTTACGAGCCACCCATTGCGCCGTTTTATCCACTACTGCCCGTATGTCAGGCGGTGGGTAGATTATGCCCGTCACTTTTCCCGAACGTCCTTGGATAATCTCATTTTCCACATCGGCATCGTCCAGAGCTACGCCTGTACTTGCTTCTTCCTTTACAGGCGCTTCCGCCATACCACTCGCGCCAGTGGATGTTTAACCTTCGCCAGTGATGTACAGACCTAAAGTGGACGTATTAAGTTCGTTAATATCAATGAAAGTCATGGTATCGACTTCTCGTAAGTTAACTGGAGACGAGCCAGGAGGCTCAAGAATCATCTATCGATGGCTGCCCGATTCGGAAAGACAGAAATCTACTGTTCTTAAGGACTGGCAATGCTGTGTGCTGAATTGTCTGGCAAGCGAATACCTCGTTACCCATGTGATGTCCAACTTTCGTGGCATCGGCCAAGTGGCTTCGGCCAGGGCGACAGCAGCGAAGCGACTGGCCCCTCCTTGCCTTGCTCGCACCTCCGGCCCGTCGAGCCGAGGAGAGAGAGGATCGGATCGCGCAAATGGGCCGAGGCGATGGGCTTGAGGTCCTTTCGTCCCGGCCTGCTTTTATGTACTTACGCTCGCTCAATGCCGTCACAATGCTCTTTTTTTTAAAAAATAATGGATTTAAGTACATTTGTGAGCTTACATTGGTTCTTTCCCCGCGCTCACGCTGAGGCAAGGGCTCGTCCGGGCCGCTCTCTCGGATCACCCCATCCTGTCATCTAACTGAACCTCAACGATCGCTTTTAGGCTCCTTTTTTGAGTGCCATACTTCGCGTATGTGGTCCAAGCTTAGCTCCGAATTGCTTGGAAAGGAAACTCAAGATGCTTTGACGGATGCCTTACAAAAAGGCAAGCAGGCTTGGCAGTCAATTGAGCAGTCGCTGGATCAAGCCGTAGATGCGGACACGGTAGTTTCCAAGGAAAGCACACTGCCAATCTCTATCCCCTACATTTCTACACCCGAGGCTCTTGATTCGCCTTGTGCCGATGCTGTGGCAAAGGCCGATCCGTGTTTGGAGGAGCAAATCGAGTATGAAGGAACCACGCAAAACTTGTCCCCTCAGTCATGCGTAACGACATGTAATTTAGCTTTGGCCGCCGACAATGCTACAGAAATAGGACACGTGGGCATAGGAAATACCTTAACAGCTTACGATAGTCCAAAATCTATTGATCTAGCTCTTAAATCTAGTCGTGCGCTCGCTAATTCGATGGAACTTAAAGTCAAAGGCGAACGAGACGATCGGGGGAAAGACAACATAAGTCCAGCTCCAATTGTTGCCACGCCTACTGGTGATTGCGACGCTGAAGGAGATCTCGAGGGCTCGACACATTCAGGTTCATGTCAAGCTGAGAAGGAGGCACGGGGGTTGAGACTGGACACGAGCCCCGAGAGCAATGGAGCTGTTGAAAGTAGTTGCCTAGAACCGAATCGATCTCACTCGACCACTGCCCCCGCCGGGAATGGAGATCGTGACATCCAGTCGACAGCATCCAGCCCCCTCGAGCTGACACTTACCCCTGCCATAAGTAATTTTACATCCATTGCTACAGCTGTGCCCGCAGATGGCTTTCAAAGGGAGCGAGAGCACTTGCAGAGGGAATTAAGGGAGTCTCAGGGTCGGGTGCAAGCCTTGGAGAATGAGATCAGAAAAGCCCAGGCGATTTACATGAGCGAGGAGGCCAAACAACGGCAAATTCATGCATTGCAAGAGGAGGGCAAGGCGTTGGCATTCAAGCAGTCTGAAATGGAGCAACTGGTACGCAAAAGCCGTGCAGAATTGAAAAAGGTAGAATCGGAAAGGTCGCAGCTGCAAGAGTCGAATGAGGCTCACAAAAGAGAAATGGTAACACTGAGGGAGCAGCTTCGCGCCTCAGAGACGGAGAAGAACCTGCTGGCACAGAGCCTGTCGGCGGTCCAGGCCGTCAACAAGTCAGCGGCTGAGAAGACGTCGAAGGTAGGGGAGTCAAGCGCCTCCGTCGACAGAGGGTCGATTTTTCAATTGTGACGCAATAGTCGGGTGCGTGTAAAAGATCAGTCTTCGCATCATGTCCTCATATCTTCGTCTTCCGTTCCTCTCTACAGTTGGAGCAAGAGCTCAGCCACGCACAGGTAGAGATCAGCAGCCAGCATGAATCTTTACAGAAGGCATGGGAGGAGGAGAAGGAAATGAAGCGAATGATTTCGGAAATGACTGCGTCGGAGAGCGGGGTCAAGGACTTGCAAGACCCGGGGAAGGCTCTCTCGCGCGGTCTGGCCGGGATCAAGGACGACTTCGAGCGGCGCGAGGCGGTCCTACAAGCCACGAATAAGCAGCTACAAGAGGCATTGACTCGCGCAAGCCTGGAGGCAGGCCTGCGTGAAGACAGTCTGCGACAAGAACTTGCAGAGATGCGAAGGCGGTGGCAGGACGCTGTCTCTCGCACGGAGGGCATGGCATCCGACGTGCACGAGGCGACCGTGCCGCTGCTCCGACAGATCAAGGCCCTGCAGGAAGAGGCTCGAGGACGGGCAGCTGCCTGGGCCAGCGCGGAGGAGGCCTTGACGGATAGAGCGCGGGGGGCTGAGGGCTTGGCACGCACAGCGGAGGCGGAGCGGCTGGAGCTGGGCGGGAGGGTGGAGGGTCTCAGGACGAGAATAGAGGACCTCGACGTCCAACTTCGGTACGCATAGAAGCGTGAGGGCATGGCCAGTCATGCAACTTAGGAGCTGGCGATTGACGATCTTACCCTTTAGACGAGTTCACGCGCTTCACCTCTGTCCGCCCTTACACAGCGCCACTACCCTCAAGCTGCATGAGACAGCGGCCCATCTCAAGACAGTCGAGGTAGGTCTGCAGAGGAAAACTGCCACTCTTACATTTCACTGCTTCGCCTGGATCTGTGCCATTACTCCACCCAATTGCCTCACCTGCTTGCCCCCACCCGTAGGCCAGAGAGGCCGAAAGCCGAAACAGGACTTTGGAGGTCGAGCAAGAGCTGAAGGCCGCTGAGGACAGGCTGTCTCACGCAAGCAAAGAGAAAAAAAGTCAGGAGACCATGTTGAAGAGGAAGTTGCAAGAGGGCAAGGACGCCTTGCTGGTGATGAAGAGTGAATTCGAGCACGAGGAGGCCAGGCTTAAGCTCGAGGTGGAAACTTTGGAGAAGAAGTTGGCCGCACAAATGGCGGCACAAGAGCGGACTCAAGCGTTACACCAAAGCGCACTTGAAAAGGGTTCTTTGTCAAATAGCAGGCCCCACGCTTCCTCCCACGCGAGGCTATCGCAGAATTCCATATTAGAACTTACCCTTTCAGGTTATATGAGCAGTGATGAGAGCACCAATAGTGTTGCTGACCGATTAAAAGGAAGTGTGGGATCGCAATACATCCTTGCCTCCGAGAAAATGCATCAAGCTTTACGGCAGAAGGAGACCGAGATACAGCATTTGCAGTCGCGCTTGCACGACCTGGAACGTACAAGGGATGCTTTGACAGAAGAAGTAACAGTACTCGGTCGACAAAATTCTTTACAGGCTGCCAAAGCGATGCGCTCAGCCGCAGAGGTAGCCAAATTAAGAGGCTTGTCGAAGGAGAAGGAAGTGTTATTGGAGCTTCTCGGTGAGAAAACCGAGGAAGTCGAGGCGCTGGAGGCAGAGACGGAGAGCCTCAAAGCCCGCTTCCGCTGCCAGCTCGACCAGCCGCCGCACAGCTCTCAAGGACAAAAAGAAAAGGACCAGCAGCCATCAGACGCTTTTTCGACTTAAAAGAGGAACGTCTTTGTAGCATCAAAGTAATCACACGTGTAATTGAATTCCAAGTGACCAAGATTTTACGTGCCCATGCGCGCTCCTGGCGCGACTCGCTGACTCTCCTCGCTCCTTTTTTTCTGCCGCTTTTTCACGCTCCTAGCACGAAATAAGTGATCTCAAGGTCACGCGGGTTCCATCCACAGGTTTAACTCTATGTACACAGGGGTGAGAAGGAGAGAGAGCCCCGTCAGTGGTGTGTCCGCTTCGCGACTCGCGTCTAATTGATTCGATGGAGGTGGAAGCAAGGCCTCGGCATGCCGTATGCATGGTCTGCGACTTCTTTTACCCAAGCATGGGGGTGAGTGTGGTGTTTTTTTTTGTTGTTGATACCATTCTATATCAAGCAAAAGCATTCAGCAAGGTCTCGTGGGCGCCTCGGGGCTCCATGTTCCAATGACAGGGCGTGGAGATGCATATCTGGTCTCTCGCGCAGTGCTTGCTTAAGCTGGGCCACAAGGTCGTAGTTGTCACCCACTCGTACGACAATCGCAAGTGAGTACAATGACAAGACATGGAGTCACCCGATCGGGAGGCTTGTGATTGTGCTGATGCAAAATTGAAAAAAATGTTCACCATATGCATCTCTACAGAGGGGTGCGGTACATGCAAAACGGTCTCAAAGTATATTACTGCCCGCTGCTGACGTTTTACGACCAAGACGTCTGGCCTACATTGTTTGCTTTCTTTCCCTTATTCCGTCACATCTTGATACGGGAGAGGATAAGTATAGTTCACACACACCAGGCTACATCGGTGATGAGCATTGAATGCACCTTGTACGCTAGGACGATGGGGTAAGCACAGCAGGGACAATTTTACCACTTATGAGATTCTTGTTTGGCTTTCCATTCGATTTTCGGGTCTATGGTATTGCATTTGATCTGTGCGGCTTGCAAAGCGCACAATTGGTGCCTTTTCCTTTGCCTCACCTGAGCGTCTAACAGGTGAGATTGCTTATTATTTAGTTATTAACGCACGCCCCCTGCGTTTTTCCCTATATATTGAATCAGCTATAAGGTTGTTTACACGGACCACTCATTGTTTGGTTTTGCTGATGCGGGAAGTATCCATATTAATCAAGTGATGCGGTTCATCCTGTCCGATGTCGATCACTGCATATGCGTCTCGAACACCTGCCGGGAGAACCTGGCCCTTAGGGCCCGCCTCCACCCCATCTTGCTCTCCACGATCCCCAACGCCGTAGATCCAGACAAATTTACGCCGGATTTGGGTCAGCACCGTCGCCTGAGCACTGGCGGCGATCGCATCAACGTTGTCATGATCAGTCGGCTGGTCTATCGCAAGGGGATTGACCTGGTTGCCAGAGTCATTCCTATGGTTTGTGCTCGCTTCCCACACGTGCATTTCATCGTGGGAGGGGATGGCAACAAGAAATTGCTCATCGAGGAGATGCGGGAACGACATCAGCTGCAGGACCGGGTCGAGATGCTGGGTCGTGTGCCACACTCGGACGTGCGGGATGTCCTGGTGCGAGGCCACATTTTCCTGAACTGCTCCTTGACTGAATCCTTCTGTATCGCTATTTTGGAAGCAGCAAGCTGTGGACTGTTTGTCGTCAGTACGTGTGTTGGCGGGGTCCCAGAGGTGCTGCCACCTTCGATGATCAAATTCGCGGATCCCACCGTCGAGTCACTTGCAGCGGCGATCGAGGCAGCATTGCCTCTGGCCAAAGAGGTGGCGCCTGCTGAGTTTCATCGACGGGTCAGTACGATTCTTTCTCATATTCTGAGTTTTCTATGGCCCTACAGCTCTGTATGCACCAACCTTTTGTCCCACTCACTCTTTGAACTCGTTGCCTTGGACGCATGCAGGTACGGCACATGTACAATTGGATGGAGGTCGCGCGTCGCACTGAGACTGTTTACCATCATGTCCGGGAAGCTTCCACACCCACTCTCATGGAACGCTTGCGCCGCTACAATACCGTGGGAGGGGCAGTCGCTGGATGGCTGTGCTGCTTCGCTGTGTCGGTCATGTACTTGGCCTGGCGGGTCATCGAATGGATCTGGCCTCGGGAGGATATCGAACTGGCACACGAGTTTCCGTCGACCCGGTACATACATGACAACGGGAAAAGGAAAAGATGAGAAAAACTTGATTTGCAGAAAGACATTATTTGTACATCCCATCTTACCCTAAGATTGTAAGCTTGAGAATAACAAAGAACATAATTTCCCTGATCAAGAACCATTCCTCCATACATGTATTTCTCTTAATTTGAGTTTGGAAAGCCGGGGGTGATCAAAGGTGCCTTGTATATCTGACTCTCCATGTTTTTATCTATGCCTTCGTAAATCTCTCTCCCCCTCTTTACAACGCTGATAGCATCCTTACTTCTTCTTTTGAACGAAGTTCATTCTGAATTCTTTGGGCGGCATAAGCCTCTCATAATAAGAGAAAGTATAGCTTCTTTTCTCGTTCGCGCTCATCTGGACAGACCCTTGTAAGAGATTGTTCACAAGCGGCGCTTACAATATGATGCGTCGATTGAAATAATACGCATATGTCACTCTCAGGACACCATGTGACCGAGCCATGACCAGAAGCCTGTCGTAGCGTGGTCCTTCTTCTCCTCCTCAGTCCGATCGCCGCGATTACGTGCACCCCCCTCCACTTTGCCTGAATGCTTCGCAACCTTCCCAGCCCCAGTTGCTTTCTTCCCCGCGGAATCCCGATGGCGATACATCGGCTTGTGGTCGTCGTCCACGTCGGTTTCTTCTTCTGTGGCCGTGTACGAGCTGACATCCTCCTCTTCGTCTTCGTCGCTGATAAGAGGTGCGTCTTGGTGCAGGGCGACCAAATCTTCTAAGATCCACCGGCGACATGCCAAGCGAGTGGTGGAATCTAGGGTCGTGTATTCGTCCGAGTCTATATCGCCCCAGTAGGCTTCTTTCTCTGCTGGTTTTTCTGCTTCTGGCGTTCGAGGCCCAAAATCCTTGATATGTTCGTCAAAAAATGGGTGGGCCATGGCTTGCGCTGCCGTCAAACGCTTCTTCGGGTCGAAGACAAGTAGCTTCTGAAGCAGATCGAGGCCAGCCGCCCACAGGCCCCTTTCGGCATCGTTGGCAGGTGTGCTAAAAAGTTTTGCCAGATTGTAAGGCTCCTTCGGTGCATCCATCCGCTGAAGAAAGTATTTATGCTGTCGGTTGTAGTTTGCAGTGGCCATGCGTTCAATCGTCGCGTCGTCCGGCTTTCCAACCAGAGCGACCTGCTTTGTCAGGAGCTCTTTGACAGACTTCGAGTGTAGTAGAGGGCGCTTTGCAAGCATGTCGGCAAAAATAACACCAACAGCCCACATATCTGCATGATATGGGTAGAACGGGACAAAATTTGTGAAGGGAAAAACTTATATAAATATAAAAAATGAACGCGTATTCGAAGCTGTATCGCGAACGGTCGACATAGACGTACCTATGGCCTTGGTGTAACCCCCCACTGATAACTCCACCTCTGGAGCCCGCCAATACTGTGTCACAGCCTCCCGACTCAGGCCTACATCGTTCGGTCCGATTGTGGCTGTTGTGCGTGCGAAGCCCAAATCACAAATCTTAAGCTCCAGCGTTTTGTTGACCAGCACATTGGTAGGCTGTGGTCATAAAACGGAAAGGGCGTGATCAACGGTACACATATGGGGACACTTCACACTGTTATTCTTTCCCTCTTGTCCAACAAAACATACCGCTAGATCTCTATGCATGACGCCCAATGAGTGCAAGTAGTGGACGCCGCAAACCAGCTGATACATGAGCCATTGGATCTGTACAGGGGCTAGGTCATATTTTCCGTACGCCACCTGACAAGGTAAATAAAGCCGTCCATCGGTGAACATAATGCTTTTGAAATTGCACTTATTGATAAGAAGTTCGCACGACGCCGGAAGAAGGCAAGGAAATGCTTCCGATAAAGAGTACCAGGGACTATCTTCCTTCCCTTTCTCTTCGACAGGCAGACAATCTTATTGGGAAGATCAGCATAAATTTTACTGGCTACATACCTTCCAAAGTGACTTGTCCATATGCTCAAACATGAGATAGACATGGTCAAACTCCGCGACGGGCGGAACGTATGCGTCGATAAGCTTTATGACATGAGGGTGGTCTACTTGACGAGAAATTCGCACCTCACGTGCAATCTTCCGAATAGGATCCAAATGAGAATTTGAGCCTGAAAAGAGACCTATAACACCTTTGACCGCAACCTTCGATGAGTGAGAGAGAATGTGTCGGGATGACTAGGTTGAAAACGCGTCCAAAATTGTAATTTCGTCGCCGATATAACTTTGAAGAGGCACGCACCTTACTGTCCTTGTCAGTCGTGTCCTCAGTTGATATGACAACGCCATACGATCCTTCTCCAAGATAGCTTTGTAGAAGTGCGTGTAGAACAAATAACAGATGGTTAAGTATCAACATCCATAATTCGTCATTTTAACCTTTGCAAATGCCTCGACACCGTAATAGACATAACTTACTCTAGTTTCTTGTAGCGTTCATCGAGAGCAAATGTGACTTTACCCCAATTTTTTGTTTCTACGAGAACACTCTTGGTTTTTCTCGCTGGAAGGCTGTAGGTCTGTTTGTTCACTGAGACGGACACCATAGGCCGCGCGGGCTTGCTTTGGCGCTCCGGTATTTTTCCTTTTTGCGCCTCCAAAGAGTGCACATCTCCATCTTGACTGCGCATTCCAGCCTCTTCTTTTACCCTAATTCTTTCAATAGATAGAAATGCCAAGTGTTCACGTGGTTAAACAGGCTGCTGCGATGCTCGGGGTTGCAAAGAGGGGCCTTATCGAATTTTTCAATGATGCTTCCCTTGCAGATAAAAGTACACAAAGCGCTCTTTAATTTTACCTATCTATGGACATTTGAATCTCATTTATCCAAAGATGTGCGTGTTTATCTAGCTCCCGAACCTCGAAGGCCCATGTCTTGCGTCCTGTTTTCACCTTGAAACCTGCATGTATTTGAGAATAAATTGACAATATAATGAAGGCATTCCAGTCACAAAAGCGCGACCAAGTACATACAACCTGCCATATTTATATGTGTTAGCCTACCTTGGCGCTTGCGGTGTATGTTTGTGGTCGCAATCACAGAACTTTGCGCAGTCAGGCGCATGCGGCCCTCCTCCTCCTCGTCTCCTTCGTCTTTTCGGTATGTCAATTTGGAACCTTCAAGTCGCAGGACTTTCTTGACTTTCTGCAACGCAAACGACTTGTACACCGTGCTCTCAAAGAAGGGTGAACGTGCCTCCATATTGATAGTCGGATGAAATCCTGTAGGCTCGTAGCCGCAAGGCAAGTCTTCTAAAAGGAAGGTCGTTAAAAGGGACGCCTCAACGACAGACTTGGTAGAGTGCGACTTCTTGATTCTTATATCCCAGCCCGCTACGAGTCAAGCAGAGAGAAAAAGCACATGTCAGTGAGCGATACATTATCAAGTCTGGAAAGATATTCGAAGCAAGGAGTACGGTGTTAGCGGCGTTGCGACCGGTGCGAAGAGACGCCAGGAGACGTTTCGTGATATGAATTTTCAAAATTTGAAAAAAATCCGAGACATACCTCCCATCTATTAATGACTTTTGAGGTTACGGCGGACGTATCGAGGTACAGCTTACTTTGTAAGCTTAATATACATTTTTCCTTCTCACTACGGTGTTTAGGTCATCAGGGCTGGAATCATTTCATAACAACCTTTTCTGCCTTCAAGGCCCTCGCACCACCTGGGTGCAAGGAAACAAACAGATAGGAAGTGCTATCGCTGTGCAATGGCTGTTAATCATAAGTCTGCGATAGGTCACCTGTAATATTTATTTAAGCTTGTTTTCATCGCCTTGGTTGCCGAAAAGGTCGCCAACTAGCATCGCAAAAGCAGCTGAGACCAACCCGACCACAAGGGATAGAACACCGAAAGCATTCCATCTTTTCGTCTCCATCACCTCGAGCCAGTTCAATTCGCCTCTTGCGTATTTGTTTATTTCTAAAGTTTGTCGCCTGTGAAATGGATTCACTATGAGTATAAAACCTCGCCCTTCACCCATGCAGTAACGGATTTAGGTTGCCACTCGGTCCGCTGCCACCCGTTTTTCACATACCGTGCTCGCTTCCTCCCCGTGTTGTGCTTTGTAAAAAGAATGCTTGACTCGGTCGATCCAAGATCTTGCCGGACTTCCTCATCACGTTTTCTAAGGTATTTGATGAGGTAACTGTGTCCCAATACCCGTTGCCTTCGTCGCCGCGCCCCCCTAATCAGATATGTTTTAAAATATTTTTAATGAAAGAATAAGCACAAATTGTAGCGCTACCTCACAATACTTTGCTATATCTGCCACGCTTTACTTTTGTTTTGCAAATCGTACGATGGCGCACTTACTCAAAACTGACGACTTCGCCATTTCGAGTCCGAGTCGTTTCAGCACCGACGAGGCGATCCCGGGAAAAAGAAATCTGCTCGACTGGCGACTTAAATTTGCCCTGATAACGCTCAAATGTACATGCCGTTGGCGTACAGTGCAGAAAAGAATGTGTGGCAGAGGACCTGAAGAGAAGGATATGAATAAAAAAGGAAAGGAACCCAGAGCTCTAACACCAACTGACACTCATAGGAAGACCCACCAATCGCTTTACGTACATGCATGCTGCGTAACCGAGTACAGCTACACTAAGTGAAAGGAAAAGCCATATGTATGTAGCCACTTGCATAAAGGAGACCCGCGGAGTCCTGGGTGTGAGATCGCGACGCAATGCCGCGGTGGACGCTGAGTCGGAGACAGCGCGAAACCGGGGAAGGGGGGCAGAGCTTTGGGAAAGGGACATGGGCAGTATTGGTGCCCTACGTAACTTGAGCGCATGCGCAATGCCGTCGACGAGTTCATCCAAAGTCATGCTTTTCCGTCTTGGCCCTATCCAGGTGTTGCTGTGCTTCTACTTTCCCGCGGTGCTCATCCCAGTTGACTACCCAAGGATCCTGTGACCCTTTATCGACCCGACAAGAATTCGTAAGGCGTATATGGCATTCGATTTATCCTATGCAGGTTGCGCAGTGTGGTGTCAGGGGTGATGAGGTGCGAAATTGACAAAGAGAGAGAGGGAAATCACGCAGTATCCTCCGCTGCGCCTCCCAAGTGGAATCTCTCGCCAAGCTCGACTCGGTAGGAAAGCGAGTAAATAACTCTGAAGTAATCTCTGGGAAGTTTCACTTTTTCCGTCGCGACCGACAAGGAGTCACTTTACAAAGCCCTAATTCACAACATACAAAGGATCGTCGTCCATCTCACGGGTGAAGCACATGGACGATCGGGAAAAGGGTTCGGTTGTGGCAAAGATGTTCTGCTGATACTTTCATGGCTGCGTCTCGACTCTGACAGGAGCCGCAGAAACCAAAGTTAAGCAGGTCAGGGCGCATTGGTCAACACGCCGACTATTGATGGCTCGAAGGCAGCAGGAGGGCAAGAGGGGCTCCCGGCGTGGAGGGGGGAGAGGCTCGACGCCTGGGTCTCGCTCCGGCCATAGAGATGACAGCGGCGGTTTGAATACTGACAGCCCGCGTGCCCGATCTGTTACGGTGCGGGCCAAGAAATTGCTCCTCCACGATGATTGTAAAAAGCATATATTGGATTTGATACATCAGCTGCGCGAGCAAGAAAGAGACGACGACATCAGCCCTGATGGATGTACCGAGACACGCATCAAGGCCCCCCGCCGCGATCGAAGCAGCGGCATGCCGCGAGGTTCACAAACCGAGCTGATGCTCAAAGGAGGATGTGATTCTTCCCTTGAAGCCCTAGAGCAGGCTTTGATGGAGGCGGGAGTTGGGGATGGAGACGCGCCATCAAGCGAAGAGGAGGACTTGGGCGAGAGCCGCGTGTTCGCAGCCATGGCCAACATGATGGCGAGGACCAAGTTGAGTGCGGTGGCAGACGATGATAGTTCAGAGGAAGGCTCTGAGAGCCACAGTGAGGACAGTCTCGACGAAGATGAAGAGAGCAGTGGTAGCGAGGACGAAGGAAGGGCCATTCAAACATCCCTCTCCAGGCAAGAGCAGGAAGTGCTTCTGAAGCGCCTCATAAAATCAGCAAGGGAGGAATATGTCGCCAATGAAGTAGAAGCCGCAACGAATGCCGAGCATGATTGTGCACTCAAAAGCCGGAACAGGACGTTGTCCAAAAAGGTGCGACTGACCCTCTGCAACGAGAATGGGGGGCGCAAGGTGGTGGTGCTGGAGCGGCGGAAGGACTTGAAGGGACTTTTCGACGCGGCAAAAAACAAGCTGAAAATTAAGAAGCCTATGCATGCCATTCTACAGTCGGGCGAGAACTTGGGAAACACGCTCTTGGTGGGTGATGGGGCTGTAGTCGTAGTCAAAGGGAAGGAAGGCAAAGGCTTGCCTCCCAGGGCCCTCCCCCCGGTGCCTGCGCAGAAAATGGACGAGCAGAAGAGGCTGGAAGCACGGGAAAGTGCGGAGAGGAAAGAGATAGAGAAAGTGAAGGAGACAATGGCGTCACTGGCGGCGGTGAAAAAGGCGTACTTGAAACGAAACGAGCTGGACCTGAAGAGCGAGGAAGGACGGGGCAAGTTGACAGAGAGCCGAGAGAGGGCTTTCGAGAGCTTGCGACTAGCGGAGTTATTACAGAAGAAGGAGGGGTCATCCAAGTATAAGGGCTCTTTCTTCGAACAACGCGCTAGCCTGCCTGCCTTCTCGCAACGAGAAGCCATCCTGGAGGCAGTGGCGGCGCACCAAGTGGTGGTGGTGGAGGGAGAGACCGGCTCGGGGAAGACGACGCAGTTGCCCCAGTTTATTCTTGACGACTGGTCAGCGCGCGGGAAGGGTGGAGAATGCAACATTGTGTGCACGCAACCGCGCCGCATCAGCGCCATCGGTGTGGCGGAGCGCGTGGCAGAAGAGAGGCTAGAGAAGGTGGGCGAGACGGTCGGCTACAGTGTCCGGTTCAACACCCGGCGCAGCCCCCAGACACGCCTTCTTTTCTGCACCACCGGAGTCCTCCTGCGGCGCTTGGCTTACGATAAGGATCTGGCCGGTGTGTCGCATGTTTTGGTGGACGAGGTGCACGAGCGGACCCTGGAGTCGGACTTCCTGCTCATCGTCCTCAAAGACCTTCTGGCTTGCCGGCCCGAATTGAAGGTCGTTTTGATGAGCGCAACCCTGCAGGCTTCTCTTTTTTCGAGCTACTTTGACAACAGCCCTTGCCTGCACATTCCCGGGCGCGCTTTCCAAGTCTCACAACTCTACTTGGACGACGTGGAGGAGCTTGTGGCAGGGCGGAGAGGGCCTGGGAGACCAAGGGCGGCACCACGTGCGTCGAGAGCGGGCTCACACTTTGCAAGGGGGCGTACCGATCGCGGGGGTATGGCACGGAAAAGTTCAGAACCGTGCGATGGTGAGCCTCTTTCTCACTCTCACACGGCTCGCAACAGCACTGGAAAAGGAGAGGAGACTGAGGACGGTCAGGACGGGGACGAGACTTTGAAAGAGGATTTTGGGGCCGAGGGGGCGCGACAGCTCCGAATGTCTTTTTCCACCCCCTCGGATCGTGTGGCCATTGACTACGAGCTGATTGCTAAATTGACGCGTCGATTAGTCGAAGATTTCGGGGACAAAAATGAAGAAGACGGCGGGGGTGCTGTTCTAATTTTTTTACCGGGCTTGTCAGAGATTGAACGGAGTATTCGGACAATGAAGCAAGACGCCCTGCTGTCTGATAAGAAGCGGGCCTGCATCTTCGCTTTGCACTCCTCAATGCCAACGGAAGCTCAGCGGGCTATTTTTAGGAAGATGGAAGCTGGCGTCTGTAAGATAGTCGTGGCGACCAACATCGCTGAGACCTCTATCACGGTTACAGATGTGACGCACGTGATTGACACCGGCAGAGAGAAGCAGACAGGCTACGATCCATACACGCATATGACATCCCTCCGGGAGGTCTGGACGTCGCAAGCCTCTGCAAAACAACGGGCTGGTCGGGCTGGCCGTGTCCGACCTGGGATATGCTATCGGCTCTATACGGAATCATTTATGCAAGATAATATGGCCCCGCACGCGCCACCCGAGATTCGGCGTGTCCTGTTGGAAAATCTGATTCTTACAATCCTTCTGCTGGAATTAGGGCCCCCCGAAGCCTTCTTGCAGCGAGCTGTCGAGCCTCCTTCGCCAAAAGCCGTAAAAGCATCTCTCCAAGTCTTACTCGACATTGAGGCAGTCGCTTTAGGCCCCCCGCTTCCAAACGGCTCGCGGGCAATCGTTCTCAATCCTTTGGGCTTCCATCTTGCCTCACTTCCTGTAGATTGTCGCCTAGGCAAGATGCTCGTCTTTGCTTCGCTTTTTGCGTGCGTGGATCCCATCCTCACTATTGCCGCCGCTTTCTCGAGTAGAAGTCCGTTCGTTGCACCCATCGGCAAGCGAGAGGAGGCACAACTCGCTAAGCAGCGTTTTGCCGAGGATAAGAGCGATCATCTTGCTCTCGTTGCGCTGTGGAAGGCGTGGAAAAGAGTCAAGGACGGTGACACGACCGCCAGGAAAGCTTTTGCCAAGGCCAATTTCGTCTCCATCGCTGCGCTGGAGGAGATTGATGCTACACGGTCCAAGCTTTATGATGATCTGGTTAAATGTGGGTTTGCGCCATGTGCTACTGCTGAAAGCCAATCAGCGACAAAATCTTTACAAGCAATCGACTACGATTCAAACGAGAACGACAAGCGTTTGTTACGATGCATTTTGCTCTGCGGCCTTACGCCACAGATAGCCAAGCTGGTTCGACCCACCCGTGGGAGAGGAGCCCATTTCATAACAAAGGACCCTACCTTAGACGTCGCAATACATCCTTCATCTGTGAATGCTAAACGCATTTCCCAGGCAGGCTCTGACGGCAACGAGGCGTTGGCTGTCTATCACCGTAAGATGCGCACGAGCCGCACGTATCTCCATGACATTTCTTTCGTCTCTCCGTTGAGCGTCCTCCTCTTCGGTTCAAATATACGCACACGCCGGGAGCATGGTGGAATTGCGAGTAAAGTTGTAAACATAACGGTTGATGACTGGCTTTCTTTCAAAACCAAGGAGGAGACAAGCGTGCTTGTGACTGTCTTTAAAAAACATTTAGACGCTTGTCTCACGCAAAAAATAACACAACCTGACTCTAACTTTATTTCACGCTTTCAGCCAGTCGTCCGTACTTTGCGAAGGGTCCTCTGGCTCGAGGCGGTGTAAGAGTAGGGGACGGTCTTAACACTTTCCATATACATATTTGAAAAGCAAAAAGAAATTACAGGCAGTTGTAAGACCATTTGATTGGAGAGAGATGTTCATCTCAGTGCATTTATCACATGTTGCGTTTAAATTTCACCTTTGTGTCCATGAAGTACTTCCAAAAGCGTGCTGTTGTTGCGATTGCTGTTGCTGCTGCGATTGCTGTTGGCCTCCGAACCCGAAGCCCGAGGGCGTGCCCACGCCTTGACCAAAGGTACCTCCGACAGACGGGGCCCCCATGCCCTGACCGAAGGCCCCTCCGCCGCCTCCACCTTGGCCGAAGCTGCCAGCACCCGGTGGAGAGCCAAAGCTTGACGTTTGCTGCTGTTGTGGCGACGGAGACTGCCCGAACAAGGTCGGTCGGGGCTGCATTCCGAAACCAGTGCCTCCGGGAGGACCGAATCCTGTCCCTGTTGTACTGACTGAACCGAATCCACCCATACCACGGTTCGCAAATGTGGCAAAACCGCTGGTCTGACCTGACGCCTGAGGGTGTGCCTGCTGTTGCTGCTGCTGTTGTGGCTGGGAAAGCCCGTTTGCTGATGGGCTGGTGAAGCCGCCCATCCCCAACCCACTTCCTGCGCGTCCGAATTGAGCGGTGGTGGTGGTTGTCAATGGCGAGGCGTGCTGCTGCGGTTGTTGTTGAAAAGAAGCGAGTGGTTGCTGAAGGTATTCGGGGTAGTACTGCCGACGATCAGCCTCAGGAACATTGTATTTCTTGAAAACTCCATCCCAGACTTTATCCTTGTGCTTCTCGTACAACTCAGCCGCTTTCGATACGTTTTTGGGTTGATATTTTTCATAAAACATGCGTAAACGTTCAACAGGACCTGCATTCGCACCAGCATTACTTGCCGATGGGCCACCGAATCCACCCTGCAAGCCCGCATTTCCTCCTCCGCCCATTGTACTTGGCAAGACGCTCCCGAAGCCGCCGCCAACTGGCGTGGATGGTGTGAGTTGCTGCTGTTGTGGTTTCTGTTGTGGCTGGCTGAATCCGAAACCTCCGGCGACTGATGCAGTGCTCTTAAAGCCCCCCCCCCCAAAACTTGAAGGCGCTGGGCTTGAAGACGTAGGTGTGCTCAGCCCCGGTGCTCCGCTGGTCGCCGAGACAGCTGAAGACGTGTTGCCTTGCGTTTGCGCACCAAAAAATGAGCCGCCAGTTGTTCCTGCCGATTTTATAGGAGTGCTGAAAAGACCAGCAGCAGGTGCAGGCGCAAGAGCAGGAGATGGAGCCGCTGCAGGGGCTTGGGGGGCGTTACTTCCAAACGAAAAACCGGACGTTGATGGCTGCGCCGACGTCGAGACCAGCACTTTACTGGCGGCAGATGAATCAGGCTTGGCATCCGAGACCTGGGGGCTTGATGTCCCGAACAAGGACGGCGTGGCTTTCATGCCGGTCTTGCTGGACCCTTCCGGAGCTGCATCGGGCCCTTTCTCGCCCCCACCAAGTTTGAGGCCACTGAAGCCAAATGAAATGGGCGCTGCACTCGGCGGAGGGGCGCTGGGTACAGTTGTCGCTGGAGAAGCAGTCGAGGGGGCAAGGGCCGCGGGCTTCGCTTGTTGCGAGAAAGGCTTGGGCGCGCGAGTTGCCATGGGAGGAAACGCGGCCGTGCCACCCCCTCCACCTCCCTCTTTCACTAAGTTGCTCTTGGACATCGTCTCCGTCGCACTTTTCGTCGCTGAGGCCGGCACCTTATTTAGACTTATCATAGAAGGCTGCTTGTTTATAGCACCTAAGGCTTGACCCGTCGCGGGAGCTGGCCCCTTGTTTGCTGCACCAGGGATAGAAAACACCGATGGGGCCTTGGTGGGCATAGGAGGGTAGCCAGCAGCTGCCGATGAAGGCGTGGCTTGCCTGACCTTTGGCCTTGCCTCTTCCTTCTCGCCCGGACCCGCAGCTCGCTGCAGGAGATTCAGACTTTCCTTGACATCACTTGCTTTGGCGCCAGCGCCGAAAGAAAACTGTGAAGGACTCTGAGCGGGTAGACTTTGTGTTGGAGGCGCTGCAGACATATTGCTCCTGTTCCAGGAAACGCCTCCAGCAGGGGCATGCGGGCTCTTGCTTTCTCCTGAGCGAGGCGGCGAGCCTTGGCCTAGACCTTTTGGCTCAAGGGCTGAAGGCGCTGAATTAATAGCGGGCGGCGAAGAAGCAGCTGTAGACGCGACTGCTGCTTCCACTTTAATCACTGCTTTGCGCTCAAGGCGTCTTTCTCGCTTTCTACGAAGCGCCTCCAATCCTGCTGCATCGCCTACGCCGAGATCTGAGACCCGGACCTCGACGTCCTCCTCTTCCACCAATTCCTCCCTTACCCGTCCTAGCACTACCGCCACTCTTCGCGCTTCTCGCGCAATAGGAGCATGTCCGAGACGCGCCGAAGGAACTGCGTGGAGCGGCGGCCCAAGGGGCCTTCTTCGACCACCCACGTCTCCACCAATCCTCAACGCCAGTGCCGAGCCTGCGAAGTGCCTTTCCTCCTCCTCCTCTTCGTTTTCCTTCCCCTGTTCCTCTCCCTCCTCATCCTCCACACCATACCGAGTACTGGTTTCACGATTCCTCGGAGCACGCATCCACCGATCTAATTGCCGGCGCCGAGTCCGGGCCTTCTCCAGATAGAGCCCCCTCTCTGGATCCTTTTCCAGTTGTTGCCAAAAAAAATCCTTCTCCTGTACCACAGCTTTCAGTTCCCGCACCGTGTCTTCGCGCAGTTGTGTTTCGGCTTGCGACCCCACCCAGTCCTTGAGCATAGCGCCGCCACTTTCCTGCTCCGACATCCGTCCTCCCGACGCGCGTCGGCCCAGCTGCCCGTGCCGATCGCGCAAGCCCTGACGGTACCCTTTCTGGAACGGGGAGCGAGCAAGGGAGGGCGACACAGCCCCCCTTTTTCCACCCTCAGACGCGTGGGGGCCTCGTACAAGCATGCGAGCAACGGCACGAGCCAATCTTTCCATGTCCTCGACCAGGGTCTCTCGCTCCACGGACGCAAATGCATCCAGAAACTCTGCTTCCCAGGGCCGACCGGTCCATGTCATGCTCTTTCCTTCTTCGTCTCCTTCGCGGCGACGAGTCTCCTCCTGCTCCACTAGAAGCGTCACCTGCCGAAGCCTCCGTGCCAGTTCCAACTGTCTCCCGTACAACGTCCGAGTCCGCCTTTCCAGGTCGCCCACTTCCGCTTCAAACAATCGGATGCGATCCAACAACTCGATTGCCCAGTGCTTCAGCCCACGCACCGCCTCTCGTCGCGCTAGGGCTTGTGTAGGGAGTTTGATAGCGGCCAGCTTGCCTGCTACTTCTTCATCTCCTGCGTGCTGTCGATGCTCGACGAGCTCCAGCAATTCTGCCAATAACTGCTCCGGACTACCTGCTGCGGCTGCAGAATTCGACGCGATTGACGGAGGAGCCGCTGTCGTGCGAGCCACAGACGGCATACCTTCTGCCAGGGCGGGCAAAGACGCGGGAATTTTTGCCAATTGCCGCCTGGCTAGCTCGGTGTCTTCTTCATCTTTCACTTTATCGGCTGCCAAGGATTCTCTTTCTTCCCGCTCCCTTTCACCATCAGCCTTCTCCCATTCCACCGATCCTCCACTCTCACCCTCTGAACCGGAATCAGTAGGCAGTGGCACCTGCATTGAGGCCGCAGCCGAGGAGGAAGAATGTCCAGCGGCGCCAGCAGGTGTCTGATTCGACGGGTCACGCGGCATGCTGGGCCTAGAGGGCGCATTCGAGATTAACGAGCTACCTGCTCCCGTGGGCAAGACAATTGGAGGAGGTGGCTGTGCTTGAAAGGAAAAAGGAGGGTTGTGCGGTTTATTACCACCTGTGACAGGCGCTCTTTCGGAAGAAAACTTGAAGGCAGTCTCCTTGCCGCAGGCGCTTACTCCGGGAAAATCCCCAGTGGCACCGCCCTCCTTGGCACTCGGACGAAGGCCTCCGGTTGCAGATGTGAAAGCAAAGCTTGAGCTCGCAGGTTTGGGTTGCGCTGATGTGAACGAATTTGCCGAGAAAGGTTTGGATGGCGCGAAGGAGAGCTTCGGAAAGGCCACGTTACTGGCGAGGGCAGACAGCGTTGGTCCGGGCGCGGCGGAAGAAAACTTCGGCGCTGCGATGGTCGGCATGGGACGAGCCGGTGCCGGCAGAAGCGTAGGTGCGTCCACCATCAATTTTTGCTCTGCCCTTCCGTCCCCACCGTCCTGCAGAGCGAAGAAAAAGGCGTAGCCACCCACGCCGGCTGCAACCAGCAACGGTCGATATTGCTCAGGAGCGTGCACCTTTGCACCAAGCCCAGTCTTTCCGGTCAGGACGGCTAATCCACACACTCTTTGCTTGCTCGGCACGACATCTGCAGCCTCGCCGTCCCCGAGAACTAACGGCAACCCCTCCTCCGTTGCTGCGGGCTCCAACGGCCGCGTACGCCGCTGACCAGTCTTCTTGCTGGGGTCCTCTTCCAAAGGTTTTGTTAGGTCCGCCGTTTGCACATATGTATCTAAAGACGTTGCAACAAACAAGTAACGCACAGATGAACCGTCATTACCGGCGTCAGCCGGGCTGGCCATCAGCGCTGCGAAGAAGCGTGACTCCATCGTGGGCACCTGCATGGGGGCAAGCCCCGATGGACTGAATCCTCGGCTAGGCGCCGAGCTCACGGCTAGCAGCCCTATATCTCCGCGCCGGTTCAGTCCCACCAGGACGTCGGGATGCAGCCAGGCCAGGTGGACCAGGTTGTGGCGATCGGCCCGAAACTCGGGGTCCTCCTCGTCGATAGAGTCCGGGTCCTCCCAGTGCCGGACACCAGTGGCGAGCACAGACAGTACGTCCCCAGATAATGCCTGCTGCAGCGTCAAGCTGCCCTCGGAGACGAAATAAGGGTCAAAGAGGCTCTCCACGCTCCCCTCCGAGGCCTGGCCGAAGCACGAGACCACCATGACCTCATCGTCATTCGGGCTCCAGTCTGCCGCCGCCAGCGTTTCATCGAGATCACGGTCGTGCCTCGCGGAAAATGTGCCGTCATTGCTGTCCCCACACAAGACCGTGAGGGAGCGTCCTCCTCCTAGAAGGAGTCGATTACGGCCCGTGCGGGTCCACCGCAGTACCCGCAGCGCGTGGCCCACCGTGACCGAGGCCCGCGGTCGCCTGTCATGCCCCCGCAGGTCTTCCACGTGGTAAATATCCACGTCGGTCGAGCTTTGAGATTCTTGACCGGGCGCGTAGGCCACCGCCACGTATTGGCCGTCGTGTGAGCTTGCCAGCAGGACGACTTCTCGAGACAAGGACACGCTGTAGGGCTCGTTGCACAGCCCGCTTTTAGCTGCAGAGATGTCCGCACCTAGCCCCTCGTTCGGTATAAACACCAACCGCCACGAAACTGTCTCGTCATCCACACTGCTCAGTGCGGCAATGAAGAGACCTGAGGGGCCCGCTGCACAGAGCAACTCTCCGTCTTCTAAGCCCTGTCCGTCCAGCTGCGGCTCTTCCTCCCTCGCCTCCTCCTCCTCCGCCTTCGCATACGGTGACGAAGCGACCTGGAGAGCTTGTATGGCATGTGCCTGCCATGAAATAGAGCTCATGGTCTCTCGCTGTTTCGTTTATGTGATGGGGTATAGTGTTCCTCAGGCGCGTCACTCAAAAAAAGATGAAGACAAAGCTTCCAGGAGCCATCGACTTGGACTCCGATTGCAGATCTTCAAGGAATGTCACAGGTAGATTGGACTCTTCTTCTTGCCCTCGTCCACCCGATCAAGCTGGAGTGCAAAAAGAGATGGCCCCAGGCGTCGGCCTCGTCTCCCCTTTCCATCGCCGCCAGCCCGACCTTCCCCCGTCCGCGCATGTCCCACGTGCCCGGACAAACCCCACGGCAGTGCGTTTATGCATCCCTCTGGATGGTGCGTGATGGTAGAGGTCGCCCAAAAAGCTGTGTGTCTTACTCGCGGGACAAATGTAACCTTTCATGGTGCTCCTCCCACTGCATCTGTCTCCACGCGTCCGTATCGTCCTTATTTTCCCTTCCTCTAACCGCCACAGGGGGTCCAGGGGAGGAATTGGAAATTGTGCCTTCCGACGTCATGCATGCACACGACTCAATTTTCATGCATCCTGCTCACAAAGAATTCAAATTGGTCTGAATCAACCAGGACAGCCGCAATCTAGGGAAGCAAGGGCGTCGTACGCCCCCGTGCCCGTAAAGGGAATATGCACCGACCCTTGGAAGTGGAGACTCGGACAAATTACCACCACAGGCCATTAGAGAGGATTGGAGGCGGTGCCGACGTGGTGACCGGCGAAGGATTATGTGCGCTTGCTCGACAGCATGCATCGAAGCTTATCATTTTGATCGTGGTGGCCCTCGTAATAGCGACCCTTTCCACTCAGCACTCGATGAACGGCTCGGATGAGGGCAACTTTGCAGGCGCCCTGGACCCTGGAAACGGGGGCAGCGATGCTGAGTCAATTGAAGCAATGAGTGAATGCCTGGAAAACATCGACTTCGAGGATTTTGGCTCCTTTTTTGGGGGCGTGTCACGCCGGGATTGTGCAGCTTTCTGTACCGCCATGCCCAACTGCAGGGTCTGGCAGCATGTGGCCACGTCAGGAGGAAGCTGTAATACCCGATATTGTAACCATACGGGCTTTGTATCAATGCATGCAGGTGTGGAATCCTGCGTACAGCTGTCTCACAAGCCGCCCGACATGACCAAATTTCTTGGAGTCGCGCACTGGCAGGGCTGCTACTTTAAAAGCGCGAAGCCATTTCTCCTAGACGGAGCGGAGGAGGCGAAGCGCCTCGGCGCCAGGATCCTGAAAGTGGCATTCAATTTCCATGAGCCTTGGAATGACTACCCCTGGAACTCTCCGGACTGGCCTCAGGAAGCTTGGCGCACGTGGACCCCTCCCCCGGAGGACATAGCCAAGCACCCGTATTGGAAGTCGCTCTTCCAGATGGACTTCGACACTTTCGTCCTTATTGTCTACTCTAACGTAGCGCGGAGCTCTCCGGATCCCGAAGATTGGAAGTCGTGGCTAGACCCCTGGTACTGGGTCTTCAAGGAGCCCACCGCGGAGCAGCTGCGCGACGAGACCGCCCAGTTCTACGCACTGACCGAGCACTTGCTCACCCACTACCCGGGCAAAACCTTTGTGCTCCAGATGTGGGAAGGAGATTGGACGCTGCGGCAGGACCTGCCGGTGGATCAGCGGTTCAATGTGAGCGCCTCGGTGCCCAGGGCGCTAGCGGACCGGATGGTCAAGTGGTTGGCGGCGAGGCAGCTGGGGGTCACCAAAGCCCGCCGCGCTGTCGGCAGCAAGGCCGGCACAGCCAAGGTCTTCCACGCCGCGGAGGTGAATCTGGTTTGGGCCTCTGCGCAGGAGTTAACCCGCAAGGGCCACGGTGGGAGGCGTCAGGATATGGTGACTGCAGTCCTCCCACGGGTGGCTCTCGACATGATCTCGTATTCAGCGTATGACTCGACTCTTATTCCTGAAGCCTCCACCGGGGCCTTTTTTGAGTCCATCCGATTTATTCAACGCATGCACAGGCGCACCCCTGAGGCTCCAGAGAAGTGCGTGTATGTTGGCGAGTTCGGCGTGAACACCATGAGCACGGACTGGGATGACTCCATGGAGAAGATCAAGAATGCAGTCAACGTGGGAGCAGCCGCAGGTCTTGCCTTTATAGTCTACTGGCAAATGTATGACAACGCACTGAATCCCAAAGGAAAGGAGCATTTTGGAGTTGACCTTTGCGATTCGCGCATGGTTGCAAAGGGCCCTGTTTATGATCAACAATATCTCGAAGGCTTTTTCCTACAGCACCCAGACATGGAATATCTGCGGCCGCCCGCCTCGTACTGGACAAAGATGCTCCAGGGAAAACTGGACGAGACGTAGCACTAAAAAAAGTGCATGTGTACATAGATTTGATAACACAAAACAAGCATGGACATTTCTGAAGAGCCAGCATAAAGAACGCTTCAAATCTTTCTACCAACAATTGCGAGGCAGCCATTGTAATATTATGTCAAGTATACCTGTTATCGCTATGTTAGGTCTGCGAGGGATTGTATTCCTCTTTATCTCACTCTTAATGCACTGTTGCTTTAGCATGTCCTGTGATGAAGCAGATTCACTGCCATTTTGCGTCACTCGGCGGTGTGGATGATCTTGGCACGACATTCGCCAGGAGCCGAATCAATGCTTAGCTCAGGTACAAGGGTAAAAACTAAAAGTAGCGCCAAGGAAACTGTTTTGTGCTCACACGTACTCCCGAAAATCATTCACACGACCTGGACTGCTGGCATCGTCAGAGAAGATCGGATCGGATCGGATCGGAACGGATCGGAACGGATCGGATCGCATGTTTCTGCTCGTCAGTCGCGCCGCGTCGGACGCTCCAGCCTCCCCCCATCCTGAGCTCGTGCGTGCATACGCAGAATATCTAAGTCGTGCTTCTTTTGGGATGGTTGTGCGAGAATTACGGCCGCAGTTCGAAGCAGTTCGTTTGAGAGAGAAGCATGGATCCACTTCACGTATCGTCAACGTCTTCCGTTTTTCTTTTGTAACGATTACAAAGCACATCTTGCATCCATCCGTTTGTCAAGATACCATGAAGCAACAGATTCATACCAGCCACTAATTAGACCTTTCTTTGGCACTTTTAGCAACAAACAACCACCAACCCCCACTTCGACCAAGCAACTATGTCGGCAGATAATGTCAAGACTTCTACCATTGGCTATCCTCGCATCGGTCCGAAACGAGAGATGAAGAAAGCCCTTGAGGAGTACTGGGCAGGAAAGTCGAGCAAAGAGGCTCTGACAGCTGTGGCAAAACAAGTCGAAGAAGCTGCTTGGAAGACGCAAGCGGACTCTGGCATCAATCTGGTGGCCCTTGACGGGACTTGCTACGATCAGATGCTGGATCACTGCACCTACCTGGGCCTTCTACCCGCGCGTTTCCAGGAACTCTCAGGCCTCGACGCGTACTTCGCAGCCGCTCGCGGACATCCTCCCAACATCACCGCGTTGGATATGTCCAAGTTGATGGACTCCAATTATCATTATCTGGTCCCCGAGCTGACAGCAAATTCCACCCCCAAGCCGAACTGGGCGCCTTTCTTGGAGGCCGTCCGCCGTGGCCAGGCGACCGTGGGGGCGGAGAAAGCCGTTCCCATGCTGATTGGACCCATTACCTTCACCGTTTTGTCTCGTGGCGACTTCGACCGGAGTGTCATGATCCAGCGCCTGGGACCAGCCTATCAAACGGTCCTGAATGAGTTAGCGAAGCTCGGGGTCCCTGAGGTCCAGATTCATGAGCCTGTGCTCGCATTAAGCGCAGCTAATCAGTACCAGGCCGACGCTGAAACGGTTTATCAGTCTCTGGCTGGCACTGTTCCTCTTCACCTTGTTGTACCGTACGACGACGTAGCCGCTGACGTGTACCCGTGGCTCGTGAAGCTGCCCGTGCAGGCCATCGGCTTGGATTTCTGTGGGGTGCCCGGGGCCCCGCACGGGAACTCCACGTGCCAGCTAATCGCCAAGTACGGATTTCCTTCGGATAAGCGTCTGGGTGTGGGGATTATTGACGGTCGTAGCCCGTGGGCGGACAACGGCACCGCCGTCAAAGTCGTGGCGGCCCTGCGGAAGCATTTGGGTCCTGGGCAGGCGCTCTCGGTCCAGGTAAGAAAGTGGGGATCGAGGTGAGGTCTTATGGGGTCGCGCTCATCTGTTTCAGGCTAGCGCCTCTATGGTCGGTGTAACACACAGAGGGTGTTTGCCTGCTTCCCCCGAGCTGACTTTTCTTTTCTCTTATTTTCCTCGCCCTCCACAGACCTCTGCATCCTTGCAACACGTCCCTTTGGATTTGAACTTGGAGACCGAACTGCCCACTGCGGTGAAAAGCCGTCTGGCATTTGCCCAACAGAAGCTGGAGGAAATGGTAGCAGTCAAGGAGGCCGTCACGGGACACGCCGGGGCAGCCAGCGATATCGATTTGAGCACTTATACCGGGGCTCCCACAATGGGTCTTACGGCGAAAGCAATTCCCACCGAATTTTTCCAGCGTCCGGCACCTTTCGCAGTACGCCGGCCTCAGCAGCCGCAATTTCATGCCTTCCCAACCACCACCATAGGGTCGTTTCCTCAGACGCCAACGATTCGCCGGGCGCGATTGCAGTACAAGAAAGGAACCATTTCCGAAGTGGAGTATCGCGAGCGTATCGCTGCTGAGATCGGCTACTCCATCGGTGCTCAAGAAGCCCTGGGGCTGGACGTCCTGGTACACGGCGAGGCGGAGCGCACGGACATGGTCGAGTACTTCGGAATGAAGCTCAACGGCTTCTGCTTCACTCAGCACGCATGGGTGCAGTCGTACGGTTCACGCTACGTGCGCCCGCCCCTGATTGTCGGCGACGTGTCCCGCCAGGGTCCGATGACGGTGCACGAATTTGAACTGGCCCAGTCGATGACGAGCCGCGCCTTCGTAAAGGGCATGCTCACGGGCCCGACAACCATCATCAACTGGTCGTTCCCCCGCAAAGACATCACGCGCTCTGAGCAGGCGTTCCAGATCGGCCTGGCCCTGCGCGAAGAGGTGGCGGACCTAGAGAAGGCGGGCTGCCGCATTATCCAGGTGGACGACCCCGCCATCCGCGAAGGCCTGCCTCTGAAGACCGACCGGCAGGCCCTCTATCTGGAGTGGTCCGCGGCTGCCTTCCGCCTCAGCTGTGGCGTGGCGACCCCGGCCTGCCAGATCGTCACGCACCTCTGCTACTCCAACTTCGAAGAAATCATGGCCGCAATCGACGCGTTAGACGCGGATGTGCTGACCATCGAGAACTCTCGCTCGGACGACGAGATGGTCCGGGCCCTCTCCGCCTACGGCTACAGCCGTGACTTGGGGCCAGGCGTCTACGACGTGCACTCCCCCCTTGTTCCTAGCGTGGAATCCATGGCAGCTAAGGCGCGCGCATACGTGGCGGCGGGCATCGACATCTCCAAAGTCTGGCTTAACCCGGACTGTGGACTCAAGACTCGTCGCTGGGAGGAAGTTCTCCCCTCTCTGCGTAACATGGTGGCCGCAGCAAAGCTGGTTCGCGAAGAGATGGGGGGAGGCAAGGCCAACGCCCGAGGTGTCACCGCCGCCAAGTAAAACGCTGGGCCTCGTCGTCTGCTTTACCCCACTCTTGTCCGCTCTGTGCGTTTTGGAGAGAAAGGGGAGTAGGCATATGTAGGTGGAATAAGGGCGGCAAGAGGACCAAAAGAGGAGAACGATTGTTGCGGGGACAATCAAATATGCAGATTTGATGTCTGGATCTTTTGCTCGCCTGTTAAGTCAAAAAATTATCTAGTACAAGAAGTAGGGGGGCTACTCGTGATGAAGCCGTCCTTTGGTCTCAGCACGCCCGCAAGGAAGACTTTGGACGAGAAATAGAGGCATGATATTGGAGCGGGTGTCTCATGTCTTAGACGTGGGATATGTTACTAGGATACGTCGCAGGGGAAAACGGGTAACGGGTAGGAGTTTTTAAAAAATGGCGCTGTGGCTACGATGGCAGTCGAGAAGAGAGCGTTTTCAGCTCACTTTTTGCATCTAACAGTCGTGCTGTGTGGTAAGCTGGGACTTGTAGCGATAAGTCGTTTAGGCGCGAAGCTCATAGAGGCAGCAAGTCCGAGGCTACGCATTAGGCCAGTTTTCTGTTTCGAGAACCACGTACCCTAACCCTTACAGAGAGGAATAATATTCCTGAATCGCTATTTCATTTTTTTACTTTGCGTCTGTTGATGAATCCTGGTTTTGCTTTGATATTTTGATCCCCCCTTTTTCGCGCCAGCTGCGTTGAAAATGTCGTCTATCGCCCGAATTAGCGATGCACCTGAAGAATGGGGGGCCTCTTGCTTGCTCTTCTTTTGAGAAATCGGACTGCCCGCTAGACTCGAATAACTTGCCTTGCACTTGAAAAGTCTTTTTCTCTTGTTTGCTGCGGGCAAGTTTTTCTTTGAACTGTCTGGTTGATGAGAGTCTGGTATCCGATCAATGACAAAGCTGACGGCCCTGCACTCCTGCTCCTTCTGATTCATTTTATGAGCAACAATCGTTTGTAGCCCTTCATTTTCGTCTTGTCCATCGCGTAAGGCAGTAAGTGCACAGTTCTTTCCATCTTCCAGCTCTTTGTTCTCCTCCTCGCCCTCCTCGCTCGACGAGCTGTACTCACTTGCCAACATGGCCCGCGAAGCAGCACCGCTCTTAGACCTTGCCACCAAGGCTTTTGAAGCTCCTGAGCGAGGTGATATTATTCTCGTGATGATTCCCGCAGCTCCAGAAGTCGAACAAGCGACAGAAGACTGAAGATTTAAGGCGACGCCGAGATCATCCTCTTGGTCACGATCACTTCCAGCACTTTCCTCCCGGTTCTGCCTCGGCCGTTTGACCCCAGATAAAGTAACATGAGCTTCCTTTTCCAGAATGCGCATCACTTTTCTAGCGAAAAGTTGATGCCTTTCCCCGCTTTTCTCCCCGTCCTTGCCCTCCCATCCTTCCAAGGAGTCCTCCGCTAGGAAAGAAGCATCACGTGACGCAACTATCTGGACGCACAAGTGTCGAAGAAGTGTGCGAAAACGACCCAAGATGGCCAAAAACAATATTAACAAGTTTAAAAAATAGCCCTGGGCGATTTCTTGCACGAGCAACTCTGCTGCTGCGGTAATCGAGGTCATCGCGGAGCAGCATTGCAGGATGGCCGTGGACAACGCGGCGGACCTCGTGGCTGGAACTTGGTGGAGTTGCCTCCTTGGCTTTTCCTTTCGAGTTTGTGTTGAGCCCTCAACCATAAATAAGTGTTGTCGCTCCTCCACAAGCAAGTGCAGCAGAGAAGGCACGTCGAGCTCCTCCGTCCGCCGTCTCACCTCCTGGTTGATCGTGTGAGTGAGACCAAGCATAACTTGACACATTGAAGAAATACCGACGCGACGTACCTCAAGCCTCTTCCAGTAGCCCGTTCGCCCGTGTTGGTTCTTATTGCGGTACATGAGGCTCGTCAACAAGTTTGTCTCCAGTGTCCATAACGAGAGCAAGTCAACCTCCTCACTTGGCCCCTGGGTCGTGCTATAACCACCATCATGCATGGCAACAATTGTCTTTTTCAGCTTCTCCCCTCAAGAATGCCGGTCGCGTCGTCACCTTGAGGAGCATGCGATTTTTCAAGTGCATTTGATGAGTGATGCGAGTATTGTCCTGACCTGTATGTGACGGGTCGCCGAGTGGAAGCGACGCAAGCCTTGAGCACAGGCACGCCACTCGCACCATCGGACAGCTGGAGTGAAAGATTAAAAACACATCCCTTTTTCCTCTTACGGTTTCCGATCAATCCACAATAAAACATGCGGCACAGGTCATAGTGGTGGTGAAGCTTGACAACAAGATGGGGGACGATGAACTGGTAAGAAAGTTTTCCCCTCCTCTCTGTAGTATGCTCCCCTAATTTTACCGTTTCCTCTTTTAACAGTCAACGTCCTTGAGTGAGATGTCTTTAACTGGGTCCCGGAGTCTCGGTGGAATAGGAGATGATCGTCCGGGGTCGGCGCTGAGCTCCTCGCCCGCAAGCCCAGGATTTGTGGGAAAAGGGACGTTGCGACCTAAGCACAAGCAGCAGCAGTCGGGAGCATCCCCAACCCGCGTGCGAAAGAGCTCCTCCCCCAAAAGTGGAAAAGGGGGCGGAGGCAAAGCCAGTGGGGGCGTGAAAGAAGATAGGAATCGAGGAAGGGATGTGAGCAGCGGCACTACCACCTCCAGAAATACTCCTGGAGGCTCTTCTCGGTGCGAATCTGAGGTAGGTAAAAACCACAAGGCGGCTGAAATTATCGCCACTGCTTCACTTGCAGCACACCATTTGAAACCCTGGCTTTGTTGCACAATATCCACGACCAGCGCACGCAGGGGCATATCAGCGCCGGGGCGAAGCGTCAGGGGCCGCAAAGCCACCGTGGTGCCCGGGCGGAGTCTGAGGATTGGGGGCGACACCAGGCCCCCTCGAAAATGATTCACCTGTTTAGCCACCTTCCGCAGTATTCGAAGCGCTCTACGCAAAGTAAATCCGACCTGCACCCGGCGATAGAAACCTTGGGGTTGCTGTACGCGGACGGGTCGGTGCGAGGCTCCAACGCGCGCACAGCAGCTATGCTGTTGGCGTTCAAAGAAGTGGTGCGAGAATACCAGCTCCCGCCGGGCGAGGTTCTACGCCTGGACCTTGATAAAGCCTTAAAGCCGCACATCCAATATCTCATCAATTGTCGGCCCCACTCTATCGCTATGGGCAACGCTATCAAATGGCTGCGGGGCCGTATCCACAGCCTGGACCCCGAGGCCGGGCCTGCGGAGGCAAAAGAGAGCATCGTGGAAGCCATTGATGCGTACGTGGAAGAACGGATAACGTTCGCGGCAAAAACATTGGCCGAGGTGACTGCGAATAAGATCTCGGACGGGGACGTGGTGCTGGTCTACGGTCGCTCCTATTCCGTGGAGCTCACGCTGCTTCGCGCAAAGGCTCAAGGGAAGAAGTTCCGCGTACTCGTGGTGGACTCACGACCGCTCCTTGAGGGCCGACGCCTTCTGGCATCATTGTCACGTGCGAATATTCCCAGCACCTACCTGAATTTAAACGCTGTCTCATACGTCATGCGTGGAGTGTCAAAGGTTCTCCTGGGTGTTGCCGCCATGCTATCGAACGGCGCCGTCATATCCCGTGCGGGCACAGCAGTTGTCGCCATGCTTGCTCGACGCTTTAATATTCCCGCAATTTTTTGTTGCGAGACTTATAAGTTCTCAGACAAGGTACAACTTGACTCCATTTGTTGGAACGAAGTAGGCGATCCAGCCGAGCTCCTCCGGCCTGCTGGCGGTCCTGGAGTTACTCGTCAGATGGAACAGGCCCACTCTCTGCAAAAAGACAAGCCTGGAATCGCAGCATCGGAATTGACGGCGTCCCTGCCGCAACGACTGAAGCTTTTAAATATCCGTTACGACTTGACACCCATGAAATATGTCTCCCTCGTCATCACAGAGGTTGGAATGATTCCTCCAACGTCTGTGCCTGTTCTCTTGCGAGAGAGTAGCAAGGATGACGTCAACGTCAATTTTGAGTTTTGAGAGAGCAGCAGAGAGCGTAAACGTGTCGTCATTTTGCGAGCAAGGAAGCGAAAGCAATGTCACATACTGGGCGGTCACGTGTTTAGGTACTTCACATCTTTGATTTTTGGGACCTACATCGTCTTGTTCCGACATCCCTACTGTCGAAAACTTCCTTGTCTCCTTCACTATTCCGCCGTCGCGGCCGCTCGGAAATCTGCTCCATTTTCACCGGTGAATTTGGACTCCTCCATCCCAAACCCGCTTTCTTTCTTGCTCTCCGCGTCTGCTCCTTCCTTGTCAGGACCGTTCGTTGCGGTAGCTGTCCGGGCTGCGAGCTCTTCGTGGGCGTGCTCAAGGCCTGCGAGAACGTTCTGAAGGCGCAGCGCTTCGGCTTGCTGTCTTGCCAGCAGCACCGCGAGTCCTTCTACTACGGTGTCCATCCCAGCCCTTGCTTCATTCAACTCAAGCCGCAAAGAGATCAGAGACCGGGAAAGTCCACCGGCGCCACCGATGCCAGTGCTTGACGTCACACTTGCAGGGCTTGGAAAGGGTAAGAGCGATGACGGCGTCGAGGGGGAAAGTCCTGATGAAAACGGGAAAGGCGACAGGATTTTTTCGAGTGCAGCCCGACTATTTTCCGATTCTAGACGATCGTGAATGAATCCGCCGCCTAAAACGCGGTACACTACCTCGCTACCGGCTTGCGCTGCTTTCCGCTCAAGGATCAGGATCGTTTCGTTCTTCAATGCGGGACAAAACACAGGCGGTAAGATTGTGCAGGATAAGAGATGGCCGACGTGAGCTCGTGCACAGATTCTGATAGCACAGACTCTTGTTCTCCTCCTGACATACCTGGCGATGTGTGCGCAAAATTGCTGAGGTAGACTCCGGGGAAGCCCGCACTTGTACACCGTTCGGGCTACTGACGCGGTAAAGAGCGAAGGGCGGAGCTGGATAATCCATATTCCCCATCAACAGGGACGCATCCCCACTTAAGGCGCTGGCGTCTGTCGGAAACATGCCGAACAAGGCACTTGGCGGAATAAATGGAGGCGGTTGAGGGACGTACGGCCATGTGCTGCTCAAGGACGGAGTGGGAACTGGGTAAGGAGGATATTGAGCTGTCTGACCGGCAATATTGGATGTGACAGGAGGATGGGGAGACGAGGCCGGGGGATTCGTGATACTGCCGCGGTTTGAAGCGGGTGGGTGTGGGAAGTTCGACGGCAGGGGCGCACCATCGGGAAGGGACGCAGGCCACCTTGTGGCTCGCGTGGGAACCCCAGCGTATCCACGGGTATTCGTCGCCCCCCACTGTGAGCTAGAGGGATGACTCGGCCCCCGCAATGAAGCGTTGGGCGTCTCTTGAGGTCCTGCAGGTGCTTGGTCACTGGGTGCAGCCATGTCATCCCCCGCTTCTGCGAGCCGTTCCCGCTCTTCTCCTACAGCGGCACCTGCATCAGCCACGACCGCCGCAGCCGGTGGCCCAGATCTCACTGGAGTGGGGGCGTTGGTGGGGATGTCGGCGCGGCAAGTGGGGCAGCTTTGCTGTTGCTGCAGCCAAAGTCGGAGACAGTCCAGGTGGAAAATGTGCGAGCATGGCAGCTTCTTGGCACCCGGCCCTGCTTCCATGAGATCACGGCATATGATGCAAGTATGCTCGCAACCACTCAACTCTTCCGAGGTGGCGTCGGGAAAGCGCTCGTTCATGTTTGCCGTCAGGTGCCGGTACTTGTTGAAGATGACGAGACGGCGCTTCAAGTTCACGTAAGACATCCACAGATCGCGCACGATGTGCAAAGGCATACCGTAGTAGGTAAAAATGATACTAAAAAAGACGACGTAGGAGAGAAATCGCACCACCTCGGTCGCAAACTCCAAGAAAAAAAGGTACGAGCCTTTCTGGGGCCAGTTGCCCTCAATCCTCATGTCCACTAAATGCAAACAGTATCGCAGAAGCGTGCTGGACACAGATACGGCAAGGATTGTGTACTCGAATCCGAAAAGGATTAAAACCGAAGGGCCCTTCCAAAAGTAGACACAGCCGGCGACGAAAGCCACGTCAACCACGAGGAGCGTGTACATGAGTGCCATCAGTCGGAAGTGCGTCCATCGAGACACGTTGTCCGACTCAACGTATTCTACGCGGCTTTGACACAGCCAATGGAAGCTCTTGGAAAACAGAAGGGCGGTAAAGAGTGTCAGCACGCGCACTGTAAGCTCCTCACGGAAAATGGTCAGGGCAAGGCACGTCTCAGTCACGGCATAGCGAGCGTTGTCGTAAAGCAGCTCCACCTCAACATCTCGCAATCGTCCAAAAAATATTGTCTTGAGAGTACGGCCTACCAAAAGCGTAAGCATTAAACCTAATAAAATATCGAATGCACATGCCATATGTCGTTAGGTGGATTCGTGTGTGCAATAGTGCCATGAGTAACGACTCATCGATTCCGGATGTCCCAGGCAAATGATAACGACCGAATGAGCTTCAAAGGACCACCACGCACATAAATTCGGTGATTCTAAATGAAAAACATGATAATTGCCAGGTGTTCCATTACTTACCCATGTTGCCGAGGACGAGAACGGAAGGTTTGGATGTAACGAGGTAGATTACGGCCGGGTAGAATTGCACGCGGGACTGGAACGCGTAGCTCACCGTGAATGCCGTCAAGGATATGCTCAAGGCCAGATACGATGCAAATGTCATGCCTGCCATTGTGAGCAGCACAGTAGGCGGCGTCGGTCCCCTCCTGGATGATGAGTGAAGGGGTGATGACCCCTCCGACGCTCTTGCTGCTTTAGCGAAGAGACAACGCCCGAAGCAGCCCCGCCGCTCGTGCCACAGGTCCCTGTCCTCGAGAGGAGCCCGTGAGGTAGATATGTGAGAATTGGAAGAGCAAGCAAGGGGCAGGATGCGGAAAGCCCCTGCAGTCGCCCCCTCTGGCCCCAATTCAAATGTCGTCCGGGCAGTGACGTGGGTGCTCGCCCTCTCGCCGACTTGTTCTTCTCGCCCCCAAGGACGCAGGAGGCATCCCCACCATCCCCGCCTCGCGCTTCCTTTCCCTTCCTCTCGCAAGGATCGTCTCTTTCTCCCCGCAGGGTCCTTTTCAATATATGCCCTGGTAGCCGGAAGATGATGTCCCCCTTACCCCCTCGTGCGTGTACATGCCTGCACGCTTCCTTACTTCCATCGACATGGGCCGTCAGCCTCCTCACACACATGCTTTCCGACCTGCCCAATCACCACCCATAGCCCACGGTCCCCGCGTTTCCATTCCATCCTTTCCCCCCCAAAAATACATGGTTGTTTGCGAGCTACCCTAATTTTGCTGAGTTCACTCCCATTTTCCAACCTATCCCTACCGTATCCTCGTGTCCTGCCTAGGAGACCAAGAGCATGCAAAAAAATATGCGGCTTCATGTTTTGGTAGGAGGCCTTACCGCCTTAATGTGCCTGGGTATAGTCCGAGGAATCGGGACCATGAGCCCAGAAGCTGCCAACCTTGACCGTCAGCGTCTAGAGGAGATCACGAGGGATTTGCAGGCGCAAGTAAGCCGCAACCAGCTCCCCGGAGCGGCATTTCAAGTTTACCGAGCGGGAAAGCTCGTCTTCCAGGACGCAGTGGGGTATCAAGATCGCGAGCTGATGCGGCCTATGGGCATGAACACAATTGTTCGTCTCATGTCCCAGACAAAACCACTCGTTGCCGCGGGTGTAATGATTTTATTGGAGCGAGATCTGATTAGCTTGGACGATCCGTTGTGGAAGTATTACCCCAAATTTCGCAATGTACGAGTCCTCAAGTCGGATGGAGCCAAAGAAACGGTACCGGCGAACCGGGACATTACCATTCTCGACCTGTTGCTGCATACGGCAGGCCTCGGCTACGGTGGGGGCTTCAATGACCCGAGCGGGGACAGCCCCCTTGCAACCATGGAGATTCCCTTCGAGACCCTCGAGTACTTCATGAATGAACAAGCCAGTAAGCCGCTCTATTGGCAGCCGGGCACCACCTGGCGCTACTCGTGGAGCTACGACGTGCTGGGCTACGTAATCAAACGTGTCACAGGACAGTCGCCCGATATCTGGCTTCGTCAAAACCTCTTCGAGCCCCTAGAGATGTACGACACGGACTTCTATGTGCCCATGGACAAGATCGGTCGCTTCGCAGTCGCCTACACGATGACGCGTTCGAACATCCTGATTCCCATCATCCGTCCCCGCATGGACCCCATCCAGGCCTTCAACCCGCCCCCCTTCATCTCCTGCGGCTCGGGCATCGTCTCCACACTCCATGACTACGGCCGGTTCACAATGATGCTGATGAACGGTGGTGTCATTGACGGGAAGCGGATTCTCAAATCCGAGACCGTGGACATGATGTGGCGCAACCAGCTGGACCTCTCTTTGCTGCCCATGGACTTGAACGGGTGGCAGTCAGACATGAACACGGGCTGGGGCTTCGGCTTCACCGTCTCGGCGCCTGGGCCTCTGCCTGACGTTGACTGGAGCAAGCACAAGGGCTCGAATCGGACCGGCGCTATCGGATGGGGCGGGGGTATGATGACCAATTGGATCGCATCGGCCGACAATGATCTCATTGTTCTCTTCGCTACTCAGCGCCTGGCCACGCCTATCCCCAACACGTTTCAGGAAATCGTAGTGCAGGGCGTTATGGACTCTATCAAAGGCAATTCTCCACGTAAACTGCCCGGTCCCGAAGGCCCTGCCGTCGAATTCGAGGTTGATGACGGCATCAATCACGCCGGGGGAAGGAACAATAACAACGGGGGGTTCGGAGGCCTGTGGGGAAACCAGTGGCGGCTCGCAGCAGACGAGGAGGAGGTCCTGACATCACTAGAGCCAAAGGAAGCTGGAAGGAGTCAGCCTCAGCAGGAAATGACTGAGGAAACGGACAAGCTGCATGCTCGACTCCGCAGTAGCAACGTTTGAACATAGCAAGGGAATTGTCGAATAATGCCTGTCTTCATACACTCATAATAGTACCTTATAGGTTTGATTGGTCATACTATGACACATTGCCAAATGTCACACATCATTCGCCTGGGAGCAAAGGCAGATGAATTTCTGGCGCTCCAGATCACTTACTCATATATAAACCATAAAGACGCGATTTTTCAGCTTAGGGATTACAGCCGCAAAGAAGGAAAATAAGGGTTTAGGACGACTGAGTCGCATACCTCCATCATCACGCTATTCTTTCCAAAAGATGTTCCTTTACAAACTCCTGCTTTCTTCCCCCACAGTCCATTCGACTTACCGCAAACAAATCACTTAAGCATCGGCACGCTCACTATCGCACTTCAAATGTACACGCACGAAGCCGTACCACAAATGAAGAATATTATCAATCTTGAGGTACTGAGAGCATAGTTACGAACGATATGAAATGTTTGAGTGAACGTTGATATCGAAGTTTCGCCCCAAAAGCATTCCGCACATTCTAAATATCGAGACGAGGCGCGTCCCGTGGGCAAACCCTCAGTAAAGCTTTAAAGCTGGATTTTACGTCTATCAGCGCTGATAAATCATATGTCTCATAGCAGAGCACCTGAAAGTTGAGTCCGCAATACCTTTTATTACTTGCGGTGATTATAGCCTGCTGTGACAAGTGATACGCCCAAAAGCTTTCGGATTGAGGACTTTTGGCTTTAGATTGTAAAAAATAAAGAAGAAAAGAAACATGCTATAAGAAGTCGAAGGTAGTGTGTCTTATTTTTGCCTATCTGAATTCACAATCTAGAAGTTCTTGGATGTGGTATCCGAACGTCTCCGGCTTCAGAGCGCATAAAGTTGAGTAATTTTTCTTCGATCAATCTCGTGTCCTCCTCATCCAATTTAGAAGTGTTAAAATGGCCTTTCCCATGACGAAGAATGACTTCCGCGCCCACAGTCTCTTCAAAGTCTCGCTTGTTGCTCACGCCGTTGTCATCGAGTCCCCGATACGGATCATTGTCCGCTATGAGACAAAGCAGCTTGCCAGGTTTGCAGACGCGCCGGACGGCCTGTTTTACGATCAGCAATCAGAGTAGTAAAGATGTCGATGAATGTGCTTTATCACTTGAAATCTCAATATACTCAACAAGTAGCAGGGACAAAAAGACAATGTTTAACCATCTACCCTCTCCGTTTGATGTCATACCGCAAAGTCGACATCATTGTGATTCATCCATCCTTCCTTGAATGTATCCCACTCGGTCCTGATGAGGTCGTCGATAGCGGGAGATCGTCTTCGTTGTGTTGTGTGATCCAGAGACAACCAGCAACCCACAAAAAGGCAACCGCCGATCTAAATCATCAGTGGCGAGGAAAAAAACGACGTTGTTCATCGTTTCTTTTCACATGGCGTTAAGTGCCATGATTTGCTAGTTGATACTCATAGGATCCGCTTGGGAAAATGAAACAATATTTTTTTCCACACGCATAGATACATACCTTGAAGCCCGGCGGCAAACACGCCAGGTAACGCAAAATTACCAGACAGCCAATGCTTTGTCCAATGAAAAAAGTGTTCTCGTCCGGCCCGGCGGGACCCACCATATCAGACAAGTGCTTGATGTACCTTCCCGAGTCAGCGGTCTGCACGGGAACAGTATTGCCTACAATTTCCACGTCAATGTCTACAAGACCGTGCCCACCTTCGCCCAATACACAATATTGCGTATGGCTCAAATGGATTGCCAGCGACTTCATCCATAAACGTGGGTAGGTCCAATCGCGCAACCATCCATTGTAGAGAATGATCCGCACTGACCGCCTCTCTTTCTCGTGATGAACTGCAATGTGCATATCGAAAGCAACCGGGATGGTAGAGCAGGTTTTATAGTCAAATATTCCTACCCTCTGCCACGCTTTGCTTGGATCGAATCGATGTCGTCGACCCTGTCATGGGTATACAAACCCCTTTGAGATTGCCGACTCAGTAGTCGTAGCTGTCAAGAATTTTAAAAATCTGTTACAGCGTATGTTCCGAGAGGCGAGTCGAGGCAGGCACCCAAAAAAACATGTGGTCATGGCCAAGTCAATCCGTAATTTTCAGAAAGGTGCTCATGAACCTTTTGCTATCATCATATTTAAAGTATGCTGTTGAATTATCTTGATTTCGTTGGAAATTTCACGAGTCCAGGAAAGAGTTGCACTATCCGAGAGAGAGCCACGAGGTGTCGGGTGATGGAAAAAAAAACACATGTACGCATGATTCACACGATATACCCAGTATTTCAGGCGTCGCAAAACTCATTTGCCCTATTAAGATAAAGCCCGATAAAAGTCCTACTTACACAGGGGAATGTGTCAATATTCAGCCAAAGCATGTGTTAATACTGGAACGGCAACTAAAAAAAAACATTTCGGTTCCTACCAACATGTGTTTCGACGTCAACAGAATTTAAGCCTTTAAGCCCAAGTTTGTCAACATATTTCTATCCTTACGATAACAGCAATCAGAACTGAGCATATTAGGCACCTTTATCCTGCAACTTAGCTGAAATGGGAGGTGGCCAATCCATTGCAGCTGCAGCTCCAGAGCCACTTGAGTTTACAATGTCTTCAAGTGCTTCGTTACCTAAAGCATATCGTCACTTGTGTCATTTTCCTGTTCTGGCAAAGCAAGCTCGTGGCCCAATGCGTCACCATCCAAACGAACGAATCACACAGTGAGTGCGAGCTTGGGATAGCATTGCCTGCTCTGCTTACACGTGGACAGAACGTCATCTTTCGAAGGCCACATTTGCTCAAACATATCTCAGAATATGCATCGCATAATAGTCCATTAAAAGAATACTACACATTACATGACAGCTTCCTCAAAGAACAGGATGCGACCGCTCTTCTGATTGCGGACTACTTATCCGTGCGAGAACGTCTCGTCTTCCTGCAGACTCACAAGTAAGCTCAAGAGATGATGCGAAGGATTTTTTTGTGTGAGAAATTGGACTCTTAATTTAGTGTTGGATAATACACTTTAATGGGTGTATTTAATTTCGCTTTTCTCTCTCCAATACAACCTAAACCAAGACCAAACAATTTATGATCGTCCACTACTGTTATGCACTTTCAATGCACATTGTATATAAAGTAAAGTAACCGAACGAGTCAAATGCCGTATCGAAATTACAGGGTGGGCCTTCCGCCGAAGCATCTGAAACATTTATTATTCAGCGGACCTTCGCGGGAACTGAAATTTCTGTATAGTCCCGCGACTACCGCTATGGTAGAGGGGAAGCACCCAGTCTCGAGTTCTTTCAATAACAACTTAAAGGAGACCAAGACTGAAATATACGCCACGAATAATTTTGGCAACACATTCCAGCTCGAGATTCGGTATCGAGGGAGTTTTTTGTCCAGAGCGGTGCCCTTGTCATTGGTGTCTACCGCGCTTCATCGCGTTATTCGGAGTTGGATGGACGACACATTACGCAAGCGTGGATTTTCAACTCTTCTGACTATGGTCAACAGGCTCTTATCTGTATTCCGACCAACAGAAGAAGTCTGGTACACCATCATCAACAGCTTTGGGAAAGACGGGACTACCTTGCTCACATACGCCTGCAGTAGCCGGGATACACCGTTGTCTGTTATAGAAAAACTACTACAAATACCTTGTTTCGACCTGGCACTCCCTGATCACAAGTTTGGCCTCAATGCCATCCAGCTTGCACACATGCACGATCGTCAGGACGTACTCGCACATTTCGCCTCGCTGGTAGGGCTTCAAAGATGAACTTAATGCAAGAGCTTGCAATCATTCGAATGATTTTTGTTTCTTATGTATAGAAGAGAAACGAGAGCGAATGTGTCGCGTTTCTGTTTCCCTCCCTTTTTTTCTTTCTTTCAAACATTTGCTTTGTATGTCTGATTTCGCATAGCTTAGCACTCACAACTCCTCAAAAGCCTTCGGCTACCAACAAATCTGTAATGCTTTCGAACCAGCTGTCGCGAGCATCCGCATTGTATACAAAGAGATGGTTTCCTTGGATAAGTTCCATGTCAAAATCAGACCTTGTAAAGTTTCGCCACCCCTCAACCATTTTCTAAAGAGTGTGATGTGAAAGCAATGCGCGACATGAGTCGCAATTATAAGCTTCATGTCGTCTTTTGTCAAGAAAGATCGCTAAAACTTGGTGATCTTAAAGGGTAACTCCACTCTTCCCATTTCATCACGCACCTTCGAGATTTTGCGGTCTTTCGAGGCGCAGTAGCCATGAATGGGGAAGTCAAATTTGTGGAAAGCTGTTTTCGGTTGAGGGTTTTTCAAGAAATTTAGTCATACGCTCGGCATGTTGGGATAAGCACATTACCTCATCACTATATCCCGACCTTCAATGTTGTGCTTATATTGATCAAACAGTGTGAAATCTGCCCGGAGGAGCGGCTCGAAATTTGGCCAAACATCCGGCCGAAAGACGATCTCGTTTACATCCCACAGGCGGCACTCGGCTTGAAGTTGAGAGACATTCATCTCCCTATTGGGTTTCCATGGCTATGCATAATGTTGTAGTGGTATAGAGGAATACTGAGGGAAATATTTTACTGCTTTACAAAAAACGAGCGCTGAAATGGAAAACTCGTATACCTTGGCACTTGCAGCAATGTCTGGTGAAGCCATGCAGGAGACAAAAAACATGCTTGGCATAGGCATAGCCATTGTTTTAATCAAACAGAGCATTTCATAGGCGATCCAGTTTCCGCAGCTGTGGGCGATCAAAACATAAGGTACGTCTTCCTCTTTCAGTTTCTCCTGGACCACAGGGAGAATTGCTGCCGCCATGGCTTGACATGTCTTAATAAAGGGCTCTTTCCGTCGCTGCTCACGACCTGGATATTGAATTGCTAGAATCTCTGCTCGGGCATCCTTTGCCCAAGAAACCAACTTGTTTGGTTCCCGCCGCGTCCCACGCACCGCCGGACCGGTGTAAATATTTTCGGCGCTACCAGCGCTTGGAAAGCACAAAATTCGAAGCCGGACCTTATCTAAAGGTTTATACATGGGAAGCCAAGCCTTGATTTCATCACTTGATACAGTCATTGTCAGTGCTGTGCTCGCGACCGCCTTTAGTATACGGGAATTTTCTCGTGAGGTGAAAAGAAAAAACGTCTGAAGATTTCTCTTACCTTGCCCGTGGGCTCCGAAGTCCTGGCAGTAGAAAAGCACAGACCAATGTTTACTGATGTCTATACTCTTCCAGGAAATTCGCGGGATATATATGATTAAGAATCAATATTCATAGCGCACGGCTGTCTCCGACACCCGATACTAAGCTTGTATGGAAGCGACCCGCATTCATTTTTTTGAAAAAACGTTGAAGGGAAAACCATCGAGGTTCCTAGCACTCGGTAGTGATTTGATTTTCATGAGTGCATGACAAGCTCCCGTAAGCTTTGAAAGCTACTTTCTTCCAGCGAAATAAAGTGTATAATCAGTCGTTGCTTATTTTTCATGCGATTTCAACGCCATCAATTTGCATTTCACCCGACTTCTAAGTCTTCGCAGTTTCACATTCGTTGGAGTGGAAGTGGGAGGTTTACTGAAATCATTAATTAAAAATATATGTATGAGAGCCCATTTTTGGATCCTTTTTACAATTGTTCCTCTTGCGGATTAATACTTTCACGTTGCTAGCCCCGCACGTATCCCCGACAGCATGTACGACCTGACTTCTTTGATTAGAACAGGCACAAGTTTTCCCCGGAGCTCCTCTATGTTTCCTTCAAAGAGCACAGGTCGCCCTTGTCGGTTGCGGCCTTTGACGAGGCGTGGATCTTTCACATGACGACTCTCCACCAATACCTCAACCTCTCGACCCAGGTAGCGATGGTTGCGTTCCATCGCATGCTCAGCCGCTAGCTTGTTGATCCTTTGCAAGCGATCAGACTTGACGTCGTCCGATATTTGGTCTTCATATGTAGCCGCGGGTGTATTAGGCCTAGGACTGTATGCGGCCGTATTGACCTGGTCGAATTTGACAATCTCCATCAGGCGAAGCGTGTTTTGAAATTGAGCCTCAGTCTCACCGGGAAAGCCAACGATGATGTCAGAGGTCACGGCAGCATCCGGTAGAAGGGAACGAATGCGCTCCACGATCTCCAAGAATTTAGAAACAGTGTATCCTCGACTCATTTTCTTCAAAATATCGTCGTCTCCTGATTGAACAGGTACGTGGAACATCTCGCACATGTTGGGAATGGAGGCCACAGCATCCACTACGTTCATAGACATGTACCGAGGATGACTTGTCACGAAGCGCACACGCTTTATTCCTTCTACTCGACCTACTGCATGCAAGAGATCGGAAAATTTTTGCTTGGGGGTCAGGTCTCGGCCCCAGGCATCAATGTTCTGGCCCAGGAGCGTAATTTCGCGGTAGCCCGAACGCGCCAGCTCCTCTATTTCTCGAATGACCGACTCGCGTGGCCGACTCTGTTCTGTAATAAATATATCGCATGGACAGAAAATCAGAGAAGTCGTGTTTTGGAGCTTTCTCGCATTTCTGCGACGCATTGGTACCTTATTGAGAGCTAATTGAATAAACAGCAAGCCATGGGTAACCACCGACTGTCCATACCTGTTCCGCGAGTAGTAGGGACCACGCAGTATGTGCAGCGTTCGTTGCAGCCGTAGATAATGTTGACCCAGGCACGAATATCACTGTCCCTTCGGGGCTTACTGACATCCTCCATAATGTGAGTCGCCTCCGTGGCCACCACCTGGTTGCCGTCCATCACCTCCTCCAACAGATCCCCCAGTCGATTAGCATATTGTGGCCCGATCACTAAATCGACCTCTGGAAAGCGCGAAACGATGGCTTGCCCCTCCTGCTGGGCCACGCAACCCGCCACCACTATTGCCAGGTTGTCCCCGCGCTTCTTGCGGTTGACGTAGGGGCCCAAGTAACTGTAGACTTTTTGCTCTGCATGGTCACGGATGGAGCAGGTGTTGACGACAACAACGTCCGCCTTAGCCACCTCTTCCGATGAGGCAGCTTCCCGAAAGCCCAGTGCACTTAACTGACCCGCCATGCGCTCCGAGTCCGCTGTGTTCATGGCACAACCCATGGTCTCGACTGCGTACACGAGAGCTGCATCATCCTTATCTTTTGCCATCAGCTCCTTGAGGGGCGTGGGCAGTAGCCCACGCCCCTGCACCCGTCCTTGCGGTTTGCTCGTGTAACTGAGATCGAACATGACATCTTCGATTTTCACCAGATGAAACCCGCGCAGGCTGGTAATCTTAAAGACATCGCCAGGTTTATGCTGTAGCGCCAATTCCCGCACATGCCGCGGAAGGACGTCCTCCATGAACTCGTCCGCCATGCCGATCCATCCAACATCTCCGCCTGCGTCGCGCGTGACCTACATAACAGAGCAAAGATGACTCAGTCGGGTTCTGAAGTAGTCGCGTTTTGACAAGAGGCGGCAGCATTGAGCATACAAGACATTTTCCTGGATCCTGAAGACACCCTTGCTGCCACATCATATCTTATCATTGGGATCTTACCGAGCAAGCTGAAATTGCGGCCGCTAGGGCATGAAACTCAGCCCCCTTCTTCACGTCTTCGAAGAGGCTGTCGCACAAAGGTTCTGTCTGTTTATTCGAGTGAACAATAAGCTAAAAAGTCCATTAGTTTTTACCTCCCAAGAATTTGCTTCTCAAAAATGCAAGCCGATCAGTTCAAAAATGCTCGTCAAGCGCAGATGAAAGGTTCGACCCCCCCAAAACTCACCTCCACAAGCAAATGTCGAGCCCGCACGGCAATCACACTCTTTCGTCGCTGGGCTTCTATACGCTCTTTGAAATCTTTTAGGGAAAGATTCATGCTTTCTGCTCGAACAAAATGCCAAGTCAATCAAATGTAAGAGTTTAACATACTCGATGATATGTTTGCTGAAATAAAAGCTGCGTCGGGGCTTAAGTGTGCCTTACATTCGCGTGTACTTAAAAATCTACAAGAATCGAAGGCTCTTTTGTCTTCCAATTTTACTTCCCCCGCAAACATCTAAACAAGTCCGTCTTGGTGTCAAGTGCGATCACCAAAAGCCCATCAGACCTACCCTCCATTGTCTTGGCTCCACTTGTCTGCCACAACTTTTGCGCGGTGGCACTGCATGAAATGTAGTTATGCTTATGTTGTCTACGAATTTCGTAACTTTGACAGGCACCCGGAAGATGTGCGTAAAATAAAAAGGGGGGGGCCGTCAATTTGAGGATACAAATATCATTTTACCTCCGTATCATTGTGATACGCACCTATCAGAAGCGACGGCCGCAGGTGTCCTTCTTGAATCAAACCTTTGCAAGGCTGTAAAGCATTGCACGAGCGGAATGCCATGTGCAAGGAGTTCAGCCAGGAGGATTAGCACAAGCACTGGCCCCCTCACCATCCAGAGCGCCCTGCGACGGCCAGAGTGACCTTGGTGTCGCATCAGTAGAATGGTGATCCGCGTGCCAGCACAGCGTGAATAAGTAAGAGCCCTGTTGTACAGATGGGTTCCAAGAAGTTGATAGTTAGTGCCTCGAAAGCCACTTAGGTGTGCTGCAGTCTCGCAAGAGAGGGAACAGGGAGACCTCTCGGGAGGCGAGGGAGTTGAAGTGCAGGGCATAAATATGGATGGTACGTCGCTTTTGGTCCTGTCATTGCCACCGGACACGCCTTTTTGCCTTCCATCCTCTCCGAAGGAAAAGACTTGCTGCGCGCGTCCAAAAAGCTGTAGCTTGCTGATGTGGTTATCGCTTCTGAGGTATCTTTATTTGGAAGTTGATCACCGTCACCGCGCAAGCGGTTGTCGAAGAGACACCGCACAACTAGCATGCAACGAGTGAAAAATAATACCAAAGTCGTGTGTGCTCTTTTCATTCACATTTGGTAATTTATACACTCATTTTTAAGCGCCCAGTACAAGCTTCTTTTCGGGCAAGGAATCGGGCGCGAGCCGCTGCCACGGCACCCTGATCTGTCTTCTCTTTACGGGGGGTAGCAATGCCTGCCTTCGACCCCTCAGTCGCGTCAGCCGTCGAGGTTCTTGAATCCCTCTCCTTCGTTTCTTGCAGCCCTCCTAACGACAATTGGCTCAACGATGCCTTGCCACTACGCGCACGGCACTCCACTAGCCAAGACCTTTCAACACCAAGGACGTGTCGCATGAAAGGCCGGGAGGTGTAAACTAGCTCGTGGTAGATGACACAAAGGGGCGATTTTCGTGCATTATTCATGGCTAGTGCGGAAGATGGATGGACGTAGATGAGCTTAAGATCCTCATTGGACATATATCCTTCCATATGCTTGTAGACAGTGGTAGCCTCAGCGCCACAACGCGTGCCAGCATTGTTGAAGAAGCCGGCGGTCAGAGCGCGACAGATGGCTTCCATGTCCTTCGCTGAGGAAAATGCTGTCAGACCCGTCGCTCGCCGGACCTCCTGCTCGAGCTGCTGCCTGATATTGCGGGCGTTCTTGAGAGCACGTAGGCTGAGGAAGGCATCTTTTGCCCACTGCTCGTCAAAAGCCCGGGCCTCCCAGGCCGCGAAGACCATCAGGTAGGTGACGTGGTCACCGCGCGGGTGCATGAAGCGTGCGTGCGCCCGCTCTGCCTCCTTGTCCCGCTCCGGGGGCCGATCTAACTTATCCCGCGCTGGCTTGGGCTTACGGCTGAACCAGATGTTCTCGACGGAGAGCATGGCAGCGATGGTGAGGACTTCCCTCAGGCATCCCTCCTCCACGGCTTGGAGAATAGCGCGGCTGAGAGCCGGGTCCAGGGGCAACCTGGCCATGCTCTGGCCTAGTGGAGTGACCTGGCCGCTATCGTCAAGCGCTCCTAAGGAGTGCAGCATCAGGAGGGCCTCGGCAAGCTGGTCCTTCGACGGCGCCTCAAAGTAGTCGAAGTCGACCACGTCTGGCACGCCCAGCACCTTCAGGTACAAGAGGACGTTGGCTAGATTGCAGCGACAGATCTCAGGTACGGTCTCCGGCATCATCCCCTCCAGACACTCCCGGGAGTAGAGCCGGTAGCATTGGCCCGGCCCCGTCCGGCCCGCTCGGCCCGCTCGCTGCTCGGCAGCCACCCGGGAGATGGGCACCACCACCAGGCTCTCCATGCGCCGCGCCGGGTTGTAGGTCTTCTGCTTTACAAAGCCCGAGTCAACGACGTAGCGGACCCCGGGCACCGTCACCGAGGTCTCTGCGATGTTGGTGGCGACGATACACTTCCGTGTCCCGGGCCCCACCGGATGGAAGGCGCGAAGCTGCTGCTCGCCGCTCAAGGAGCCGTACAAGGGCAAAACAAGCAGATCCATGCCCGCTTCGCCTTGTGAGGCACCCAGGTCGGCGGCTTGCGCAGTCAGGAGGGAGCATGCCTTGTCGATCTCATCTTGTCCTGTGAGGAACGCGAGGATGTGCCCCTCGTCCTGGGTGCGGTGGATCTTGATAACCACGTCCACCAAAGACTGGACGTAGGCGGAGCTCGAGGGGCCTGTCCGAGTCATGATCACCTTCCAGAGATGGAAAAAAGGCTTAGACCCCGACGCTTTTCTCCACTCGCATGCACTCGAGGGTCCAGGGGGCATGACGAGGAGGACAGCCACTCCCAAGGGGAAGTGGGAGGTGGGAGAGGGGCAGGCAGGTCGAGGGAGTCACACGCAGGGACTCACCTTTGTCTTGGAGTGGTACACGCTCACGGGATGAGTGCGAACGGGAATCTCCTTGACGGGGCACTTGTCGAAGTACTCAGCAAACGCCTTCACGTCCAGGGTCGCTGAGGTTACGACGAGCTAGGAAGGACCGAGAACACGTTAGCGAGAAGAGAGAAGACGGCCTCACCACCCACCACGATGCATCTTGCGGCTTACCTTCAGGTCAAGTCTCATACTCAAAGCACGCTTCACCAACCCAAAGAGGAGGTCCGTGTTGACGCTTCGCTCGTGTGCCTCGTCCAGCATGATGAAACTGCTTCCATTCGAATGCGGGGCCATGAAGTTGCGTGAGTGAAAGCGAGACACCAGCATAGAGCGGCGGGAAGGCCAAAATAACAACTCATACGTCGCGACAAATAGCCAATGTGAGGGTGAACACGCGGATGCAGATCCCAAGAATTGCGTGGCTCCCTTTGTTTTATGGGGTGCAGAACTTGCCTGTATTTACTCAAAAGCGGATCAGCGAGGCATTCCCGCACTAAACAGCCGTCTGTTACGAATTTAATGCGTGTTTGGGGACCGGTACAATCTTCAAACCGAATTTGATAGCCGACTTCTTCACCTAATTTGACGTGGCGCTCCTCTGCCACGCGAGTTGCCACCGAGACCGCCGCGACCCTCCGCGGTTGAGTCACGCCGACGAGACCGGGCGGGTCGAACTCTGTTTTTTCGCGTGCACAATCGTTTGAGAATGGTGAACTTTTGATGGCATTAAAATTGCTCTTTCTATTTATGACTGCCTTCCCTTACCATCTCGAAGGTATTGAGGAAATTGAGTCGTCTTTCCGCTGCCAGTTTCGCCCTTGCAGACCACGACTCGATTCTCACACACCGCCTGCATCAGTTCTGCCTTGTAATGATACACTGGTAAGATTTCCTCGTGCTGATGCTCTGGATCAATATGACAACATTTTTCACGTGTGCTTCTAGTGTTACTTCTCCTCCTGCGACGGCTCCTGTCTTTGCTTCGCTCTCTTGAACTGCACCGCCGCCTTTCTCTGCTCCGGCTCCTGCTTTCAGACGCAAAGTACCGTTTCAAAGCATCATGTCGCCGTTTCCTGTTTGGGTTACCGATACTGCTGCTCCTGCTAAACTCTTTTGTATGCCCAACCCAATCGTCAACATAACTCGTATCTTCCCGTTCTCCGCTTTCCCTGGCAACCGTCTTCTTATTATCTTGGAATTTCTGTCCAGCTTCTGTGCTTGTTGCGTTTTCCATGTGCCCGTTCGTTCACGCTGTTTCAGTATATATACATATATATTGGAGATGTTTACATCCAGATGCGTATTTATGATGAGAGCGCTTCCAGCGAAGGCTATCGCCGGCAGGGCACCACGCTTGGTAACGCTGATGCTTGCTTCGCACGAGAAAGCCACTAGGACCAAGGCCTAGGGCGGGCGCACCGCTACATGACTATCGTACTTCCTTCAAACACATCCAGGTCTCGTACGCTAGCATTATAGCATCTTCTGGATCTCTTGTACGATGCAGGGGACGCGTGTGGCTATCTCGAAGCTAGCCAAGGCGTCATCCCTTGGCGGGCTCTCGGCAGAGGCTGGAGAGTCTCTGAACACCTGCGCCTACAGCGACGCGAAACAGCGTCTGTACTTCTTCGGTCATGGTGTGCAAGAAGCGACAGAAATGCTGCATTTCTTAACCCTTTCGGATCTAGAGCAGGGTGTGAGGCCTTTGAGGATAGGAAGCTCTGCAGGAGAGGATGCACAGGACCAATTTTACGGTGGAACGCGTGTTACTAACATGATGTTTAACAGTTCTGGCGACTTGCTGTTGCTGAGTGGACCTTCAGGTGAGCCAATACCTTATCTCGGTTTGGTGGATTTGAGGGATGACGCGGAGATAGACTCGCTGTCAGCACGAAGGGAACCTCCTAGCGCACCGCACAGAAACATCTTACCGGCAGATTTGAGGGCAAGGTTGCTCAAGGCTGCATGGCATCCGCTCAGTAAGACGCATATCGTAGCATTGTTCGGGCCCGAAGGCGGATCTGATAGTGGGGAGCGGGCTGAGCTCCGCATTTATAACGTAGATGACGTGAGACGGATGAAGACGCCCGAAATTATTATTCCAGTGGATGGCGACGTGGCATCATTTTGCTTTGGACCAGAGTCGCTGTGGCAACGCTTTACAATTTATCTGGTGAGTACAGGACTGGAGGCTACGGGAGGAGCTCCGCGACTATTCGCGCTTTGCCCTGTGGTGCCCTTCAGAGCTCGGGTACCGGCGTTGGCGGTGAAGGAGTTGCAAGAGGCGATTTTGGAAGAGTTAGCACTGGACAAGGTGGCACGGCGACGAGAGGAGCTAGAAACACAATGGTCGTTTCTAGATCGCTCCTTTGGCGATGTTGTTGGACTGGCGAAACAGCGAGGGGACGACTATCTGGCCTTCAGATGGGTGACAAATCGCGTCCCCATGGGCCCCGACCGCACGCCGGTGATCCAGGACGTGGAATGTACGTGGGGGAGTGGATGGGGATCGTTGGCATAAGGAGATATCGTTATTTTCGCGGGACAACCTGCTTGCTGATCTTTCCTTCATCAACCCGTGCCGCTTGACCCCCACAGATCCGGACCCCCCCGTGACGACGGCCGAGGGCCTGAGCATGGGCGTGCGGGCGCTGGACCTGCTCAATCCATGTGGCACTCTTCCGGCGCTGGCCGTGACATTTGACAAGGAGCTGGTGGACGTTTTGCTCGCTGTGTCGCTGGTGGAGCCCTCTCTACTCCGTGGTCGCGAGGGCGGCCCCTGGCGGGCGCTTGAGGCGCGGCGACTCGCACGTTTGATGACTGGGCACCGTGCGAGGGAGGTTCTGCCCCGATTACTGCCGGACCCGGAACGTCATTCGCAAGGCATTCTCTACCTGGTGCGCGAGCAGGCGGTGCTCCGACTCGTCTTGCCGTGGATCCGGCGCGTTGAGGAGCTGGGGGACGAAGGGGGAGAGCTCGGCTTCTCCGGTAGCGGCGCTCTAGCTGAAGGACGACCGCCCGAAAGGGCGCGTTTGCAGGAAGTGCACAGGATTGGGAGCGGCGCCAACGCAGGTGGCCGAAGAAGCGTGGGGGCGTGCATGGTGTACGGCGCGTCCGTGGGGAGTCTGCTGCTTGTCCGGCGGCGGGACGCGGAGGTAGAGATGCTGAATCTTGCCATTCTGCCGTTTATGGTGGACGAAGAGGGTGACAGGCCGGAGGAAAAAGATGGGGACGAGCAAGGGCGGTCCGTCGCGTCCGCAAGACAGGAGCTCCTCTCTGCGCGGGGACGGGAGACAAGAGAGCGCTTCTTCAACTTCGTTCCTTTCGAGGCGGCTTGCCTACCGGACCTCGAGCGGCTGCGGCGAGGATACGAGCGTTTTCTTCACGCAGTACCTGGTGCACGCACGAACGAACTGGTGAGGCTGAAGCAGGACCTCATTCAGGAGGTGGTGATCCCCCTTAGGGCCCTCCAGACGCGCATGGTGGTGCGGTCGGACGAGGTCGCAGTCCTGTACGAGCGAGCGCATGCGGTGGCCAAGGTGCTTGATGAGCGATTGGAGGAGCAGCGGGCAGCATGTGAGCGGCTGCTGGAGAGAGTGGCGGGGGCCGAGCATCAACTGGAGCAGGACGAGAAGGTGGCTAGATTGGCGGTTGAGAAGCTCCATTGGGTGCGGTCCGTGATAACACCGCAAGAGGATCGAAGATTCCAAGAAGTCCAGCTCGCTGAGGCCAGGTTGCGGAACTTGCACGAGCGCCTAGAGAGTGTGGAGGGCTGGTTGGGGGGGCAGAAAGCTGACGGAGGTGACCGTACGAGTATATGTGCAAGGAGAAGGCGTGCACCAGAGCAAGAGATGCAACGACGTCATTTGATCAGTCAGGTTCAGGATTTGGGGAAGGATGTGGCTCTTCTTGAGAGTGTCCTTGACATGGACGAGGAAGACGCCCCTGAGGAGGCGCGCGTGGGTGGATCCGCCTTGCTACATGATTTCAACAGTCTACGGATCGACTATTTAGACACCTAGTACAAACAACACGGAAGCCAAAAAGTGCGAGAGCGCACTCAATTCGTCACGACGTCGCAATTCTTCTTCTCTTGCTTTTATTGTGTTAACATATACAACATGCTTTTTTGTGCTTGGGCGTGCAGTTGGCGGCTGTCGAGAGAATCGGACAGTGATGGCTGTGAGATGTTTACTTTGTGTAAAAATAGAATTGAGTGACGATAGGACGTGCAAACCGAAAATCATTTCCCTCCCACCTGTGTCCTTCCACCATCCTTGCCTTGCGTATCGACGAAGATCTCCGGGCCTGGCGGACTCTCTAACCCGTCCTCGTCAACTGCCACCAGCCGGACACAGTACGTCGCGCATGGCTGCAAGTCAGGAAGCGCCGCGACCATTCTATTTTGTCCGCTTGGAACGTCTACCTGCGCCGCCTCCTCCCAACTTTGAAGGTATTCTTTATACTGAATGCGGTATCGTAATGTGTCTACAGCGTCCCTGCGCGAAAAGCGGTGGAAGGGGATGAATATGTGATGATAGCGACAAACAGGTGTGCTGCCGCACGCTTTCAAATTGTGAAGAATTGTTTCAGCAAAAAGAGTCGACATAATAGGCGTAGACTTCACAACAATGACACCCGGCGCGTACCAGCACACAAAGAAGAGCACTTACCACTCCACTCTTATCGACGTATCCTCCGCGGCTACAAAGCGGGGCTCCCCGGGTGGCAATAAGACTTCAGGAGTCATGTGTACTTTTAAAAATGGAGAGATTAAATTGAGATGTGATTGAAAAATACATTTTTTGAGAAAAAAGAGTTCGTGCGATTCGGTAGGACACTTTCCTGTGTGATGATGGCGCCATATTTATATCATTTTCAAGGAAGAGCGCTATCGGAGACTTCCAGGGATTCGCGAATGTTACATGAAAAATCGTCCAATTGCGTGCCTGAGCATCCAAAAACGTCACCACTAAGGCATAGTTTAATTACTGTTCCTGCACCCTTTCATCTCGTGAGCTCGCACGGATTGGCGATAGGGGCGCGACGTGCAGGTACTGCTAGTAGCAGCGACCGAGGATGATCATACAGCGGCCTGGTATGAACCCGAAGTCCCTATATTTGCGGACGAGATGATGGCTTAATGCGGCAAAGTAATGTACTTGAAGGAACTGGAACGTTCTTCGCTTGACAGCTTCACATCCACCTGCACAGGGCGGTGTGACGGTGTGGGAGGTTGGAAGGGGTATTGCGTGAGCTTGCGTCTTCACACGCCCTGCCGAGCCTAAAACTTGCGCTCCTGTATGACACTCGGGACGGCTCAGCAAAATAGTCGGATGGCACTTGTGCTGGCTTTGGTCCTTGAAGAGACTATCTGGTACCGCGTCGCGAGCGTTTAAGGCCGGAGAGGTTGCTTGCGCTTCTTGCTCTCTTATAATGATACACTTCAAACCTTACCCAATAGGTGAAGAATATGGAAAGAGCTTTGCATAGTCAAGACGTCGTAAAAGCCGTGCTTTCCTACCTGGACCATTATACTCTCCTACGAAGAGGTGCCAGAGTTAGCCGTGGATGGCAACGTGTTATTGAGGCAGGTGGTCTAGGCGAAGAGGCGTGTCGATTAGCCTTCTGGTCACACTATCGCAGCCAAGATGAGTGCTACCCGAATGATTTTGCCACAATCTCTACTTCGTCATTTTCTTGGCGGAAAGAATGCAAAAGCAGGAGGTTGAACGGCTGGAGTCCTCGTGAAGATATCGTTGGGCCGAGCACAGGTCCGTCCTTGATCACTGGACTTCCTATCCATCCCACATCACAGCATTGTTTGCATCCTCATGGAGACTCATATTATAACCTTAGTGTGTGATATCACTGGAGACGTGATCTTTGCAGTCGCCGCGACTCCAGTGGACAGCTTGTTCATTTGTGGTGGGGAAAACGGCATCCTTTATTTTATCGATATCACCGAGGAGGTCGGCAAAGCCATTCGCTACCACTTTGAGGCGCATACAGGCACACTTTTGGCCCTTTCCGCACGAAAGTCCTGTCCAGGCCGTGATGGCGTGTCCATGTACCACGTCATAAGTGGCGACACCCTGGGCTGTATCCAGATTAACGCTGTTGACGTTGTACATCGGACCAGACACATTCTTTATACCCTGCGTCTGAAAACCTCGGTCCTTCACTTCGTGCGACTCCGAAGGGACATGCAGGCTAGCGCTTTGCGGGACGGCACCGTAGTCTGTTGGAGGGACTACTCCGGGTCACAAGAGAAGTCAGGCGAAGGTCATGGCAGCGGTGAAGCTAACGCAACTCACGCTCACAATGGAGAAGTGACGCATTTTACTGGAATCGGTGAGGAAAATAGGGTCAGATTGCTTGTAACGGCCTCGAATTCCGACCAAAATCTGCGGACCTGGCGTACGGCGTTCGGGAAAGATCCGGGGAACTCGGTGAGAGTTGAGCTGGAGCCCATGCAGGTACTGTCGTTGGCAAGCTTAAGCGTGGGATCTCTTTGCACTAGCTCGGGGATGAGCGTCGCGCCTGACGGGGTTGTAACCCTGGGTTTTGGGAACGGCCGAGTCTGCTCTCTGGATGCTTATACGTGCTCGCTGATCAGCGTCCTGCACGTACACGACGACGAAGTATGGGACGTGCGAAGCTGTGGGAGCGGCATGGTTGTTACATCATCCCGAGACCGAAGCGTAGCTGTAAGTGACATCCGCTCTGCAGACCCGTCGGATCATTTCCGGTTGGCTGTAGGCAACTGGATCGTACGTGTGAAGGCTACACCCGCATGTCTTCTCTTGTTGGGCTTTGACGCACAGCTTCGTGTCGTCAGAAAAAGGTCCTTGAAAATGTGAAAGCATGTGTGAAGAGTTTCGCGGTACCTACTCGAATTCCCCCTTCACTGATAAGTCCCGGAGCCAACATGAATAGGGTCCCCCCCTGACACAGGATGTTATCGACTTTGTGTTTTCATCCGAACCAGAGTCATTATGACGATCATGGTAAGGGAACGTGATGAGCGCAATTCACAATGATATTTTGTCAAATTATGGTGCGGGCCGACTGATAGGTGAATTGGTAACTTTAGGACTCATTATCAGGGTTAGGTACCCCCTTTCGCAATCAGTAGGTGCTCGCCTGACGTGAATCTCGCTATCGCCAGAATTCCGAGGTACTTTTACTGACTACGTGATATGTAAGCAAGCGAAAAGAAAATTCACACAAGCCCCAAGACGGGTGTCGAGGAATATATATCAAAATGTGCCAATATGCTTCCACGCTTCATGCACGGAATGACTGGCCACACGCGCGCGTGGATGCACATGCCGCGTCATTCATTGAAAACAGTGCAGGGGGAAAGTTCCTTTTTTTTCGACACGGATTCACCAATGTTTGGGATATAGATATTCCCCTGTTGTCGTACAAAAGAAGGCTCACCCATGCATTCCGCCTCTGATGACTTTCTCCAGCCCTCTTGCCGGTGGTCGTCGCTTTGTTTTTCCACATTTGCTGACAATTTGAGCACTCTTTAACTTTCCTATTTTTCTTGTCCGTGGTACAGTAATTTCGTTCATGTACATAATCTGGCATTTAAAAGAGCTCTTTCATTTTCTTAGGTTATTTTGCTATTCAGTAAATTGACATGAAACGGTGTTCAACTGCCGATGGACACGAAAGAGATTTTGATGATAAGCCGACTACCGCGCCTTTGTGACCGAGCGTTTATTTACGGTCTCGAGATTCCTTTCAATGTCTGCACCGCCTCCCCTTGACGGTGCCGTTGTGCATGGTCTTGCTTTAGTAAAGGCGCTTTTAACATGAAATTGGTGCTCCTTCCTAGGCAGGATGCTCAAGGTACAGTTGCAGGAAATAATCATGAAAAACTTTAGGAGAGCCCGGCATGGGATGGAATAACCTAGAAGCTCACAGGATGGTAGGCCATGGTTAGGTCATGGGCCGCCTGACCGTGTTCGCGGCTGGCGGAGGGTCGCATTTTTCTTGCGGACTGCGAGGCTGGGCAGTCGCTGGCGTGGCAGTCGCCAGCGAGCCAGGGGAATTGAGTGCCCGGTCCCAAGAAGTTGACGGAAGTCCTCACTTCTCAATTCTTCCTTCGCGCTGTAACGTAGCACAGACATTATGAAGGTTACTCTCCTCGTGTGGGGGCTCCTGTTTCTACCTGATTCAGTCCAGAGTTTCTTGTCGCCTGGGGTCCATCGTGCAGCTGCCATGAACCTCCCGGGGAAGACTCGTTTGACAAGGTAAGGTTTTCACCTATATCTACTCAAAATTCTGCTCGAAAACACCATTCACGATACTTCTACAAAAAGACTTCCATAAGAATTAAAATCCATCCTTGCTTTGTCCGACGAATATCCACAACAGCACGAGTTCCGGCGCGATTCAGCCTGTCCGACGTAGTCTGCAAGCCTCTAGCAGCGTCGTTAAAAAGCCTGCCTCACGTTTAATGGTGAATCTACTTACTGCAACAAGCACGTTTGGAGCTTCTTCTATTATCAAAAGTCTGCCAATTTTGGGGACCCTGGTGGTCGCAGGTTTGCTTGCTGCACGCCTTCCGGGTGTCATAGCTCGGGGCTGGCGCTCTTACAACAAGGAAGAGAACTCGGTGGGACGTGAGTACGACGCTTGGACGCGGGAGAAGATTTTGGAGCACTACTGGGGAGAGCATATCCATTTGGGGTACTACACCGAGGAGGATCAGAAAGCTGGGTACCTGAAGAAGAATTTTATTGGCGCCAAATACGACTTCATCGATCGCATGATGGCTTTCGCAAAGTTAGACGGCCAAACCTTTAAACCCGCTAAAGTTCTAGATGTTGGGTGTGGAATCGGTGGTACTACACGCTATATTGCAAAGGTATGATGAATTGATGTTCGGGTTCGAAGAAGTGTCAGGGTCACCACAGGAGGCTCGGACCGTTCCTTTCCTCCAACACCGCTTTGACTTTGTCTTCAACACATTAATACAGAAACTCGGCACGACATCCCAGGTGTCGGGTATAACGCTCTCACAAGAGCAGGTTCGACGAGCCAAGGAGCTGGCCGAAGAACAGGACGTGACCAATGCTGAATTTCAAGTCATGGACGCCCTGCACATGAGTTATCCGGTAGGGTGTTGCATGCATTAGCTTTAATACCATGCCGAGTCTCACCATCAACATGGTACAGGACAATAGCTTTGATCTCGTGTGGGCCTGTGAGTCGGGCGAGCACATGCCTGACAAAAAAGCTTACGTGGAAGAAATGGTGCGCGTTCTAAAGCCAGGCGGCACGCTTGTCATTGCTTGTTGGTGCCAGGTATGTTTTTCAATACGATAGCAATACGGTGTGTGCGAGTCGACTCACTTTTTCTTAAACAATGTGGTACCTTCTTGATGTTTGAAGCGAGATGCAAAGGCGTTTCCTTTGTCGCGATCGGAGCAAAAGCGCGTGGACTTCATGTGCACGGAATGGAGCCACCCATATTTTATTTCCATCCAAGACTTCGAGCGGCTGGCGCTGGGCACAGGCGTGATGGAAAATGTGCGAACCGAAGACTGGGCCAAATTTACTCTCCCCAGTTGGCGACACTCAGTGTGGGTGGGCGTCTTTGATCCGTTTTTCTGGATGCTTAGGCCACATTTATGGTACGTGGCCGGTGTACCATGCTGTACTGATCTGTAAGACCGTGTTGTGAGTTGTTATGGATATGGCGGACATACGCAGTGCTGAGTATCTCTTTTGCTTCGATCGTAACATTCCCTCTCTTCACAGGGTGAAAATCTTGCGTGATGCGTTTACGTTGAACGTATTTCACAACGCTTTCAAGGATGGCCTCATGGGGTATGGCATGATTTACGCTCAAAAGAAAAAGTAATTTACACTGATGGGAAAAGGACCAAAGGAAGCACAACCCAGTTCTAGCACTTCTTGATCGAGATCCCTGTAAAAAATAATTTAACCATCTTCCCGAACGGCAAAGCGGGCTACAATGTCATTTTACATTTTTTTAAGCTTATATGTGCAGGAAAGCGTCTCCCTTAAGCCCAGAGACTATCATATGGCGTACATTAACCGGTTCTACTTGCCCTTCGTCGTGCCCCACAATAAATGCCCTGCGCGTCCTGTCGGTGCCGGTTTTTCAACACCCAGACTTAGGGAGGGGCTGCAGGCAACGAAGGTGGTTTTTGGGGTGAGGCGCTCGGCATGTCACCGCCACTCCCATTTTCGCGCTTCTCCTTGGCTAGTGCACCGGCGATCTCTAGATCCATGCAACGCACCATGGGCCGGTAAGCAGCGTAATGGTTTCCCCTGTAAACGTCAACAGCCCGCTTTATCAAGCCTGAAAAGATGTACAAAAGTGCAGATACAGCCCAAGGAGAGGTGGTAGAAACGACACAGTAAGTCTGACATTACATTCCTCCAATCAATGCACCAAGACCGTCGAATCCGCTTTCATTCAGTTGTACACTTACAATATGTAAGAGCATCGTCCTTCAGCCCGAACACCTCTCGCCAATTTTCTCGTTCTTCCAAAGGCTTCACGTCCGTCTTTCCACCAACTCTGGCCTCTCTGCTCGGCTCAGGCAAGGAAAATTTGCGCACGGCAAGATATAAGGCAATCTGTGCAATGACAGAGGCATCGCAGCGTAAACACAAGGTGGTCTTGCTGTATAGATCATTCAAAACATTGGCTGCCCAAGGCACTACTTTTTCATAAGCATCGGGGGCATAAGCTGTGAAATGTAAAAAATGAAGGCATTGACAATGATGCTACTGACTTGGTAAACAAATAAAGACAGGCTGCCCCTTGCCTCCAAAACGTACCTTTGACCTTGCCACCTAACTCTCCAAACTTGGCTCGAGGGATTTCAAAGTAGAGGTTGAAACCGATTACATGAAGCATCAATCGCTCGTGTGCCAGTAACTCGTCTTTCAGATCTTGCACCAGCTTACTCTTCTCAGGCGGAAGGTTCGGCGCCTTGTGCCGAAGCGCGTAATAGTATCCCACGACATCTAGCAGGCGACGGGCGTTCTCGGCCATCTTGCCCCCCAGAAACACGGCCGTCGCCCCCACCAAGAGACGATCTCGGCGTTTGAACGATTCAAAGGTGAAAAAACGATGCGTTAGAGTGCACGCATTCCACATACTCATTGGGTTCATGTCCAACTTCCGGCATAGCTGCACTACAAACTCATTCGTTTTGCGCCGATAATTCTCTTCCTCCTCCTCTAAAATTCCATCCATCCGGCTGGCTGTGCCCTTTGCCAACTGCTCATCTGTAAAGTACATATGGTTTGGCCTCGAGAAGAAATAAAACTTTCAGAAGATAAAATAGACGAGGACTAGTAGAAGACCCTAGCTGCTGGGCTCCACGAGGGGCGAGTTGCAGGACGCCTAGCGAGGGTCAAAACTTCTTTCGCCTTCAGTAACAAGCCATATGATGACATTCCATAAAGTTGAAAACACCTAAAGGGGGCATTGGTAGTATTCGAGAGGGTGGAGTACAGGGGTCGTTGACAGTGAAAGTAGGATCATTCATTCCCTTTCGAACCCCGTCTCCTGCCTGTCAGGCGTATCCGGGTATCGTTGCTTTCTTCTGTGACACAACAGTATAAAGTGAAACATCAGGAATAAATATTCACAAGTACTAGCAATCTTTTCAGCAACACGTAATCAACAAGGGTGATGATGAGGGGAAGAGTGTAAGTGGTGAAATTTTTGTACGACACGGAACTAATTTATTTGTCAGGCGTTTATTACTCTACCGAAAACATAAAGAAAACGAGAATCATCAAAAACCTGTTTCCACAATTGCGTCCCTCCCTCTGTTCTCATACATCGACTAGTAGAGGTCCCCTCTCTGAAGGCGGGAAATTGAAGCCTATCAAGTCTGATACGTGCGATTCTGTATTTCTTCTTCACATCGGTCGCACTAAACAAAGCGGCTGAACACGCTCTCGTGTATTTATATGCCACGCAGACCTGTGCGCCCACCACTTACAAATTAAGTCAATTACGACTTTTTCAACCACAATCAAAAGACGATATCACTGTCCCCGGCAGTGTCGTACTGGGCCGTGACATCCTTGACTAAACCACCCTCGCTTTTGCTTGATCTCGCGCCAGCAGCAGCGGCAGCCTTGTGCAAAGCTTCCTCAGCTGCTTCTGCTGCAGCCTGTGCAGTCCGTTTACTCCCCTGCACTTTCTTGAGACGAGTGAAATCCTCGCGCTCTAGTTCATCCAGCTCACGATTGATGTAAGCCAGAATAGCCTCGATGCGTGGAATCGTAACATTTTCAAGAGCGTTCACCCTGCGATTTGTCACCTGAATTATAAGTCGGAAATGTTAATTATGGGTGAGCATGGCAAGAGACATCATAAGCAACATTTACAAATACTTGCTCAAATGTCTGCAGAAGAGTTACCTTGAGGGCTTCGTCGAGGGTTATGAAGGAAGTCTGGAGAGAAGCAAGTCGGACAAGGTTGGTGAGGAATACAGTGAATTTTTCCTTACAGGCCTTGATTTGACGTCCGCCTTGCGCCAACCCTAAATTGTCTCTGTCAGATTTACTCTTTACTTCGCTCTGTAACTCGTATTGCCGAAACACCGGCAGCTTCACGCCTGCCACGTTGTCCGTGTGTGTGTGTACCCGCACTGAGGCCGTCAGGCTGCCTTGCAAAACTTGTTGCCGGAAATCACCTGCCGCATACTGCGCCTGCGTAAGCGAGAAAAAAGCACTTGACCCCTGGAAAACGGCGTTGGTTCAGGTGAATGTCTTTTGTCTTGTCATCACAAGATCATCCCTGAAAAAACCCGTTCCAAAGGGCACCACTGTCTACCCTTCCGCAATCGATGCTCTGGCATGTCTGCAAACAATCATCATCTTCAAATATAAGGGCCCAGCCTCTCTCGTCATGCCAACGCAAGTGCCCGTGGAAGTCCCGCAAGTTTGCACAGCCTGGCACACGTTTTCGCGCTCGTTCTTCGGACAAACCTACCTGGTCAGCCATATTTCCTTTGGTTCGCGCTATGTCCTTCATTATATCACGAAAGCGAACTTTCAATGCATCCGACTTCTTCTTCAGCAATTCGTAACCTTTTTTGGCACCAACGCGCTTCGTCTACATTTAAAGGATAAACGGCAAGATGGTTAGAGAAGTCAAACGGCAGCTTCTTCTGCGCCATTCCCATTTCTGTCCCTACCTTGTACATGGTTAAAGCCATACGCGTGGGTGCCACAATAGCACCTGACATTTCTCAAAAAGGTAAATCGCGACGGCTTACTGCGCCCTTCCGAGATTTCCACTTCAGACGCTGATGGAATTATGGAAGGAGAAACAGTCCAGATGGTAAGTTTCGCGCCAGAGGTCTTACGCCCCCTATAAGGCGTGTATGAGCAAGGTATGATGCTAAGAGACTGAAGGTGACTCCTCTGTAGTCGTCCAAGTAGGCTGCGACGCTAGCTATCCAGAATCTAGGAGAAGGGTTACGGGTGAAGAGGGACTGCCGTGATCCGAGCCGCTCCCTCACCCGTCTCCTACTCCCTGCCCTGTCTTGGCGTCGTGGGGGAGCAGGAGGCCACACCTGTGGCCACAGGGCCCGTGCGCTGTCGTTCCTTCTTCGATCGTGGTATATGGAGTGAAAATACCAGAGGCATTGGCGGAGGGACTGAGTAGCGCGTGTAGATGGTGTGGCCTGTGCATGACAAAGGATTCAACCTTTGACCTCCAAACAAACATATCTCAACAGACACAACGCGCAGACCCATCGGAAATTCATGCGACGACACTGCCGAGGGCGTATTTTTCTGTCTGTTTAAACAATGTCTGATGAGGCAAGCTTGATTCAGGAGCGATTAGACGATTTGGCTTTGACCATGTTTAATGGCGTTTTAGAGGTCTCTCGCGTAAGCGGAGATGAAGGGCGGAAAGATGATAAGTGCCACGTTGCGGTAAGGATGGGAGCGAAAATTGGATACCATAGAAAGGCATTGAGATATGCAAGAATGCAGTTGGTATTGGGGTGCTTCATGAGACGATCATGACGGGTCAAGTTCCATGTTCTGTTTTCTTTCTCAGTGTGTCACCACTTGTGGCCTCCCACAAGGTATACAAACTGATCTCATTCACCTTGTTTTTTAACACATCAATGAAGGCATCAGAATTGGGCATAAAATTGGGTACCGTACTCCGCGAAATTGAGGAGGCGATAGGAAATCTTCTGGTTATTCAACTACCAACCGCGGATCGATGGTAAGCTAAGAAATGTGTATGATGGAACAGCAAAATGTGTTTTTCCATTTATCACATGCTGTGTTACATAGTGTGAATCTCGTGAACACGGTCTTGAAACACCGTTCTTACCATGTTCCACTTCTCGTTTTCCAGTCAGCAAATTGACACTGTGAAAGTAACGCAAAGCAGAGTCAGGGAATTACAGTCGGAGTATGAGCGAGTGAAAATAGAGCTAGACACACTTGTGAGTGAGGCAGAAAACATATCAATCAAGCTGCAGAGCGCATTCACATATCACGTGAAGAAGATCTGAGCGCTACGCGACGGTTAGGAGAGGGCCGGAAGACGGGTGTGAGAAGGAAAGCCGAGCAAATTCGAAAAATCTCAGTGTTGCGGAAAGTGGTTGCATATGCATGCATGGGCAAAAATTGAAGAACATCTGTATTATAAAAATAAGCTCGGTCATTTTGATAATAAAAATAATAGTATTTGCTTTCTTGCGCCGTTGCACACTTTCGTCCTTATAAGACCTACGTGGATGGCATTTCCCTTGGTACCCTTTTCATGTTCAAGGAGGAAATATTTGACTAAGAAGGACCTCCAAAAAAATGACAGCTCAAGTAAATCAAGCGCATTGGTGTACCTTTCGCACGCATCTATAGAAGATGGAGGAAAATTCCGAAGGAAATTCTCTTGAAGAAGCGGGAACTCCTGGCGAGTATCTTTGCTTCCCTCGTCGAAGTCCGACGTTTTTCCCGCTAGGTCTTCTAGGCACGCCAGTCTCATACTTACACGCAGACTTGACGCCGGGGCTCATCTGTACATCTTTACAATTACAGCACCTCCTGTGGTCGATATTGATGCAAATCTGAAGTTCAAGGAAGACCATGATTGTCGACGATGCTCAGTAAGTCCTCAAATTGGCATTAGCCACTCGTTTCTTTCCCACCTATCCTCTCCGTGATACAATTTTATTCGCAACGAGTCACCGTGAACCAAATAAATCGGACACATCATTTTGTGCATTTTGGGCTCGTCAAGATTGCCAATGGTCCCTCAGTGCGTCGATACTCATTTTCCTACCGTCGCGTCGCCAACCTCCTGCCAATACAGGTCTATCTTCGTGCGCAATTTGCCTTTCAGTGCCTCAACAACGGACTTGGAAGTATTGTGTGGGAAAATTGGCCCTGTAAAACGTGCATCCATCATTCAATCCGGAGATGGCGTCTCTCGAGGCTTTGGATTTGTTAAATATGCTATGCCAGAAGATGCCATGCGCGCCGTCGCCATATTAAGTGGCGCTGAATTAAATGGACGCACCCTTTCCATTGAGCTAGCTTTAAAACGTGGTCAGAAGCCCTCGTATCTGTCTCAAGCATCAAAGGCTGAAGGCATTGAGGGGAAGAAAAGCCATGAAAGTCATTCTTCGACTTCTTTGTCGACCTGCGTGAAGACAAAAAAGGGAGACGGGACAGGTCCCGAACTCAAAAGATCATATGATACGGCAAATAGTAAGGATAGCATGGATAGGAATAACAACAAACGCGGTAAACATTTGGATGCTTCCGGTGCGTCTAAGAAAAAAAAGTCAGGGCACGCCTTATTATCGTCTCAGCCATCCAAGACTCTCATCCTCTTTAACATGGCTTCCCGGACAACTGAGAAGCAAATCTTCAAGCGGGTTAGGAAACTTGAGCCCCCTACATCTGTCAAGATAGAGGTACGCACAAATCAGGCTGGCAGAGCGCTCGATAATGTGCTTGCCTCTCGGAGCTTTACACGTTTGCCTTACTGTTTCTATTGAAACAAGATAAAAAGAAATATGTTCACAATTTCTTTTTATTGGGATCGCGCTCATCCGTAATTCTCAGTCTTTTTCACCTTTTTGAAATCTATCCAAACCCCAACCGCAGGACATAGATGGCTCCGCCCGAGTTGCCATTATACACTTCAACACTTCTCTGGCAGCCAAGAAGGTCCAGAAAAAGCTAAATAACCACGTCATTCACGGGCAGATAATCAAAGTTCGCCCATTCCACCCCAAAGTGAATATTGACGCATCTTTGGAAGCGAAATTCTCGATTAATGACACACTGAAAAGATCACTGACAAATTCAGACTTAGATGAAATGAAAGGACAAGCGAAGCGCAACAATCGCCTGATAATTCGTAATTTGAGCTTCAAGGCAACAGAAGATGATCTGAAGGTATGTTTACTAAATATCAAAGTCTCAAGAGTGCAAATGCGTATCATATCTATCATCCCACCACAATCAATTTCTAATAATTACAGGTCGCGTTGTCCAAATTTGGTCCTATATTGGAGGCAAAAATTCCCCATGTAGCAGTGCGTGGAATTGAAGGGCGACGTGGTTTTGGATTTGTGACGTTTGCTTGTGCAGAAGATGCAGAAAAGGCAGTGAAGAATGAAATACCGCTAAGAATTCGAGGTCGTGAGGTAGCTGTCGACGTTTGTATGGGTCGAAAGGAGTATGAAGAGGAGAGGAAAAACCATAAAGAAGACGATCTAAATAAAGGGAAAGCAGAAAATTCTGGTGAAATTGAACATAACACAACATCATTCGGGGAGGAGTCCGTATCGGTCCCTGGGAATGTGCCTTCCTCAGACATAACAGTAAAAGGTAAGGACTATTGTGTATCTAAAAATATCAGTTGCCGATACAATGACCTACAATTCTTGTATCAAAAACAATCCTATAGATACTGATACCTTTTCCGAAGCGCATGAACGTGAAGAAACTCCGACGGGTGTAACAACAGAGAAGACGTGCCCGAAGAACCCTCCCTCGTCCGATGTGAATGAAGGCAAAACTATTTTCGTGAGGAATATCCCTTTTGATGCTACTTCCGAATCTTTGAAGCTGGCTTTCCATGATTATGCTCCGGTCGCATTCGCTATAGTTGTGAAGGACTCTACAACAGGATTGTCTAAAGGCACAGCTTTCATAAAATTTAAGGTAGGTTAGGGTTAGAAAACGAAGTTTCATGTCTTTTTCTTCGCTGACACATATTCTTTGACAAACTATCAAAAGAGTAAGGTCGGTATGGAGACAACTTTGAGTGCAGCTGCTTGTGGAGGTGGAACCCTTCCACTGTTGGGGAGAGATGTGAAGATAGACAGGGCACTGGAAACAAAGGATGCTCCGAAGGCTGTTGTTTCTGATCCTGTAGCTGCTGATCTCAGCAGCGGCCACAAGAGCAAAGTGGACCGTCGAAATTTGTATCTGGCAAACGAAGGCCTGCTGATTGGTTCAGAGGCACAAAATGAGGTATGCGAGGCAACCTCATTCAGGAGAGATTTTTGTCATTTTCTTGTGATACTTGAAATTGGGTAAGGGGGTCTATTTTCTCTGCAAAGAAAATAAATTCTCGCGATTGATCTTTTCCACTGACGACTTTTGGTAACAGATTCCTAAAGGCGATATTGAAAAACGGCAGCGAGAGCAGGCGGAAAAGAAAGCCAAGCTCCGAAATCCCTATTTTTTCGTGTCACCAACGCGACTATCGATCAGAAATCTCCGTCGCTCAGTTGGTGATGAAGAAGTGCGGAATTTACTTGTGCAAGCTGTTCAAAAAGGCATTAATGCGAAGCAAGTCACTCCTGATGACCTAATATTGCATCTTAAAGCGCAAGGTTTGTATGAACAGGCACTTCGATACGAGGATTTGAGCGTTTTCCAACCTCGATCCCGAGATATTCATATCAAAGTGAAGATTATGAGGGATTTAAGCAAGACTCCTATGAATGGTGTATTCCCGTCAAGAGGCTATGCTTTCGCGGATTTCACATCCCATATTCACGCTCTAGCTGCGCTTCGCCACCTGAACAACAATCCCACATTCTCGGGTTTTTCAATCACGTCTGGTGCGGCAAAGTGTTCACGCTTGATCGTTTCATTTGCTGTCGAAAACCATAAAGCTCTTCAAAAAAAAGCTCTTCGCGGCGAAAAGATACGTACGGCCCTAGCACCCGAGGCTTCCTCGATAGCGCGTATGGTTGGTGGCAAGCACGACGCCCATTCGAACAAATGTGCTTTGGGAAAATCAGATGATCCACACAATAGAGGAGCTCACCAAGCACCTCTCGAGGAACCTTGCTCGGAGACCGCGGACAGGAAAAGGCGAGGGAGTCGACAAAGAGAGCAAAAAAGGCGGCGGAAAGATGATGGAGAGGAGAAAAATTTATTGTCCGTGAAAAGACGTGTGGAGAGTCCGTCCATTTCTCAAGGGAACTATTTGAAAGCTTTGGCGGCTGGAAAGAGAAAACTAGCAAGTGATGAATCGGGAGGAGAACTTTCGATCCAAAGACTACGACAACGAAACTCGAAAGCTTTCGTTTGCCGACCGGTGGTAAAAGAGCAGACGAGTGATTTTTCATACGGAGAATCCACCTTCCAAGCAGCAAATCCCAAAATCAAGCGACAAGCTGTATCGAGAACAGATATGAGAGAAGATAAGCAATTTTTCGAAACGGTCAATGATTATAAAAAGAAGCTCTTGGGAGGAACAACGCAAGTAGAGCAGTCGTTTCAAAATGAGACGACGGGCAAGTCTGAAAGATGGTTTGAAATGTAGAAAACGAAGGATGAAAAATAAATGGATAAATGGTTCGCTCAACAGTCTTGCTTCTTTTATAAGCCGCAAGTGACTTTAATATTTATGGACACTCCTTGACGCTTTGAAGCGCTGGCCAGAAAAAGGCTACAGCAGGGATAATAGTATCGAGATCAAATTAGCAATAGCACAGGGGTGGCGATGAGATAAGAAATTTCCAGGAAGCATTTCACTGTATATTATATATACAAGCTCCCCCGGAAATCGGCCGTACAACGATGGGGCATCTAAGTCCGACGAAAATGATGTCAATGGAACCACGTCGCATCTCATTTGCACACCCAGTCGGAAGAAATTGGCGTACTTTCAATGAAAGGTTATGTTCAGCCTCAAAAGGCGTGACAATTTGATGTAGTAGAAGTGCGCTATCCCTTTTTTTCAGAAATTGAAGAAGATGGCCGGGATGGGGGGGGAAAGGAATAAAAAAATACTAGATTGTTGTTCTCTCTCGAATTGGCCGCATGAGAGCGTACTACGCCTCGATCATCCGTAGAGCCTCTTAGTCGTTACTTGTGAATAAGTAATAATGCTGCTTTGAAGCAAACTAATTCTATAAGTGATATACGCTTGAGAAGTTTGTTTTGGATCTAGAATGTATGGTTTACGAACACATGCAGCGGGACAGAACTTAGCGGGAAAAGATACTCCCCCAGCTTGCCGCGAGCTAATACACGTACTCATATCCCAACACTTTTCTTCTGGGACGGTTGTAATATGGCGACATTGCAGACCATGCGGTATCGGTACACATATGGTAGAGGTCTCCACATTAATTTAGGAGCTTGGTGGACTGCACTCGCTTGGGTGACTTGTGGCCTGTCCTGGGCGTTCATGCTTCCCCCCCAAGGAAAACCGCTGCGAGTACGTTGTACCTTGTGTACGACATTTGCTCGGGTAGCTTCCACTAGGAATAATCCAGACTCGCTGGTGACTTCACAGTCGACTTTGACGCTTGCTGCTGAGCTTCGCGAGGAGCTTTTGTCATTGGTTAATATCCCACCAGAAATAAAAGAGGACAGATATGAAGCTATTGCACAGCGGATCGATTTCGTCGTGGGTCAGCTGAAAGAGACATATGTGCCTCCACAGACCCTTCCGTTCATGAATCTACTATTGCAAGGATGTTGGTTAAATATTTACAATTCCTGGACTGTGCGAAGGAGCGTCTGGGAAAAGCGTGACAGTTCGATGGATGCGGAGGAAGAGGAGGACGAGGACGACTTCTTGGACCTGCTCGGTCCTGTTGAAGAAGATGATGTAGCAGCTGGCGCGAATAAGAGACCTTTGGATCTTCCGACACCCACACAAGTGATAGTCCGCGACATTCATCAGACCCTTTCACCCAACCTGACTAAAGGGGCGGTTGTCAATTCGGTAGACTGGGAGTGCACGGCTGGCGAAGACGGGGACAAGGGCTTGACGGGGACGTTGACAGTGCGTGGAGGCTACGAGGTGAACAGCAGAGGTACTTTGGAAGTAGGTGGTGTGGAGCATGACTTGACGATGTTGCGGGCCCCGCGGCATGCTGACGCGCTCATCAAAGCACTGCAGCGGGCTGTCCCCTTCGACGTCTTCGACATGAACGGGACGTTCGTGGAGACGGCATTCTTGGACCACGAGCTCCGCGTCACACAGACTCACAGCACGCGCTTTGGCACAATAACGAGCCTGTACAGGCGCAACCATACAAATTAGCGAGCGAACACAGAGGCATAAGTGTGACAAGTTGAGAACGGCACAAAGAAAGTAGAGTATGTGTATAACGGACTGAATTCCTTTCTCATTTTTGCCCTCATTTTCACCCAAATTAACAAGCAACAATCCGTGACAAAGAGGGCGCATCTCATTTCATATTGATAACGTGGTGCGCGTAACAGAGTGTCTGAGGGGCCAAAGACCGCACCTCCCCTCTCCGGCCTGACCGCCGCGAGCTCGATCCCCCTCCCAACTCAGCTGCTCCCACGAATTTCGTCCTTCGAAAGTCTCCAGAGCCTACGTGGCCGCCTCTTCGTAGTCGAGATTGGCGAGGGTGTTGACGAGCAGGGACTTTTCCTCTCGGAACTGCTCGTCGTCCTTGTCTGTGTGGAAGTGGGTTAGGTAGGTAACCAGCTTGTCGCGGTTCGTGACCAGAATCTTGACGATCGCTGGGGGCTTCTTCGGGTTCGCCACGAAGACCTTGAAGACGTGGAAGGCCTCGAACTGGATCGAAGCGCTCTTGTCCCGCAGCAGGTTCATGATCATCTTCAGATTTTCCTTGGACGAGATGTAACGCATCCTGTGGCGGGGGAAAGAATGGAAGAGGAAGACCGTAAGCTCGGAATGGGCAGGCTCGGCCCTGCACTTATCCGCGCATACGGACTCTCGCTGGGAACACGCTCACACTCGCCTTGTAATCACCCGCACTGAGGCCTGGCTACTTACATGACGTTGAAGTTGGACCGGTCCAGGAGGATCTCCCCCAGCATCTTGAGCGACATGCGGCGCGTCACATAGTTGTCCGAGGCGAGAAGGCTCTTGTACTTGTCAAAAACCTGTTCGTATTCCTCCTCAAGGAACTCCGCAGCCACAGTCTTGTGCTTGGTCAGAAGGTCCCTCAGGGTGGCGAACGAGTCCGAGGCCACGTCGAAGTTGGGCAGGTGCACGAAGGTGTCGAAGAAGGGCCAGACGTGGGGCGAGAAAAGGATGCGCCGAGCCACCTTCTCATGCCGCGCTGCCTCCCGCAGCATGGACCCGCAGTTCAAAGCGACTTCAGGGTGTCCATAGCCCTATAATAAGCGAGGAGATGTTGAGCAGGGAGAGGGAAACACCGACGGTGGGGACCCGGCACTTACACTGATGAGCTGTTCCAGGATGGAGAAGTGGTGGTCGGCGATGTAGGGATCCGCAAACCCCGCATGGTTGTGCCGTGCGATATTGTTAAAGATTTGAGCGGCATCTTTGCGGGCTTCGAAGGGGAGATTAGTGAATCGGTCCAGAAGCAGCGGCATGAGTCCCTCCTTGATTATATTCTCCGCCAAGTCCACGCACTTGTCCTTGTCAACCTCTTTCTCCCCGTCTCCATACAGCACCAGCTTCATCTGAGACAGCCGCTTGGCTAGCCGCTCCATCACAGAATCACCCTCTATTCCGGATTGACCCACGCTTCCCTGTGACCAATTCGATTCCTGCGGGCTTAGGATTGGTGGTTTCCTACTCGAGTCCGAGAAAAACTTGCTGACAGAAAGGCCTGTGGGGCGTATGCTAATCCCTCGTACCTTTCCAGAGGTTGACGCGTCAGCTGCGCTGCCGTCTCTGCTTGATCCCGCGCTCGAGTGTGGGGGTGGCGCGGAGCCAGAATCATGTGAGTGGGCTTCTTTCTTGCCAAAAGCACTCAAAAAGAAGCTGGACCGCCGCGAGGCTCCGGCATCACTACCCGCTGAAGAAGTGCGAGATGCGTCTGGATTGGATGGTGCCGAAGATGAGATGGAGTGCCTCGACGAGGTTAGCTCATCTTGCTTCTGCTGCTTGCTGGGGCCTGGCTCACCCCGGTTTAGCCCGTCCATCGCGGGCACAGTCGCTTTCGTGCCATCTACGCCTGGACATGTCCAGCTTGCATCCTCTACTGCAGGTAATTCGTGGAGACATGCCACCGCGAGCTTTACCAACTGCTCGGGGGATTTTTTCCGCTTCGTCAAGCTAGAAAGGAAAGATGAACCACCTGTCGGCATCCCTGTTCTCGCGGGCGCCTGGCCGTTCGTTACACCCTATTTTCAGAATCACTCCTAGAATATGTGAGAAAGGACAATACCTTTATCATGTAGTTACCTGAAATCAATCAATCTGTGAGCATCATGCGCATTGTGACGAGCACGCGTGTTCCCTTGCTGGCTCGCCTCTGGAGGGGCCCGCGCTGCTGCTGATCGCTCAAATAAGCCCCCGCCCGTTCCCCCCGACGGCCTCTTCGAAAAGCCTGAGGGATGGTTTCCCAATCCTCCGTCTCACGCGACGAGCTTTTTCCCCGGGATTTTCCATCAATACTGTTGTAAACTCGGGCACTCTCCATTTCTTGGGAGACTGCAAGACCTCTTTTGGGGGCTGCAAGGCTCACACTCCAACCTCCTCACTCCGGTACGAACTCACATACGTATCATAAAAGCACCTGTGCTGTCGCAGGTGCAGCCGATGGAAAATACTGATAGGAATAACAATTGGTATGTAGGAAAAAGTGCTTCCTCAAGCGAAAGTCCGGAGCCGAACCGCAAAGTGATCGGGCCAATGACATGGATTGAGATATCAGAAATCGCGATGGAGACTGAGCGTAGTTCTGACAAACCGCGGTCGAATTCATTATTGCTATGGCATCCACTAGTCACTTCTGACAGATGGGAAACGTGGGACGAGGTAAGAGTCGGCCTCATTCATGGAGAAGGACAAGTAACCCAGGGTGGTGTCCTCTTCCGCTTTTTCCTGACAGGTCTTGTCGAAACTAGGTCCGTCCGGGGCCAGAGCAACAGAAACGAGTTCTTCAATCCGTATACACAGTAATCAAATAGTAAATATGGACAGGGGCCATCATGTATGCATGGCAGGTGCTCAGTGCGCAGTAGTTGAGCGAGAAATAGACAATACAAAGGGCTGTGGAAATAAGGTGCAGGAGCCAGACGGAGGATGGCTGACGCGAGATGAGGTAAAAACGAAGGCACAGGACGAGATTGAAATATCCTGCAAGAGCGTGAAGAACAAGGAAAGGGATCACGAAGTAGAGGACGGATGGAGGGTGAACAAAAAAGAGGGAAAGGCTTGGCTATCTACTCCAGTTGAGGATACGACAATGGCAGAAGCGTTGGGCTGTGTTCGATCATGCGATGAGACAAATGCTCCCCTCGCACTTCCTAAAGATTCATCTGATGTGTCTGGAGAGATGTTATCTGACTGCGCAGACAAGGTTGCCATATCTGTGGCGTGCATCTTGTGGCAATCGCAGGATGTCCAATTCCAGGCCCACTGCCTCGATGGCCTGGAAGTCACCTCCCTGGGCCGCGTTTCATCGAACATATTTTCTCGTCTTATGGCGAAGATAGGTTACCACACGGGCAGAGAAGCATGTACAGGCGTTATAAAAAAGCAGAAAACCTAGTATCGCTCATACCTGGTAGCTAGGAAGTCTTGTCCGAAAATAATCAACAACTAGATATTGAAGCACGCCCGCCACCAGGTCCAGCTTTGGCATTTATTTTCGTAGAGGAGAAGGTACTGGCATTTTCTTGTTGGGAACAAGACAGCTCGTGAAATATGGACTCGAAGGACATGCGGGGTGCCTGGGGGGTGCTTGAGGCCAGAAAGGCGGGGAGCGAGCGAGCGAGAGTCCGAGATTTTGCCGACACATGCCTCTTCCCTTACGCCCGTGGTACGCAGTGCCATCGAATAGACCGCGGTCCAGGGCCATGTGTAGGTAGCTCGAAGCAGTTATTGTTCGTATGAATCTCTCTGACTTGTCTTCTGTGCTAAAGGAGGCCTGCCGCGGCACAAAAGGTAGAACCCGGCTATCCCCCGTCTGCTGCCAGCAGGAGGGGGAGCCCGAAAAGAACGCGCCGCGACAAACCGCCCGCAGCAGCATCACACGTAACTTACCTGGAATATATTAATTTTCACCCGACAGGGGCTAGGGCAGCAACTTTCCTCCTCTCTCGCAAGAGGTGAGGAGGTGGATATTGTAGGTGCGAAGACAAGGACGTTTTCATTGTCGGCTTGTCAAACTCGATCCTCTCCTTCCTCGTACAAATTAAGCGCCCTACTTTCGCAATTCCTACACCCACTTCTTCAGCAAGCCAAACCAACACACTAGGCATTTATATGCTGTGCACGGTCGCCGGGTATGTTTGAACGCTTAACTGCTGCTTGATGCCTTCGGCGTACAAGAGCCCCTTTTGGCGAAACGCTGTCTTAGCCGGAGACCAAGTGCGCTTGTACTGGCTTGGGGCAAAATCGCTCACATCTATGCAGCTAAACATTTTCTTGTATAGAGATGAGCAAAACAGTCAATAAAGGAGGCGTCGCTTCAGCATCGGCTCGAGCCTCCTCCGCCTCCCTCGCCGCTCCTGTTTCAAGGAACTCGACGGGCCGGACGAGCGTCAGCTCTTACACTGGCGGCCCTCCAAATTACCGCAGGCTGGAAAGGTTGGGCAAAGGCTCCTTCGCCACGGTTTACCGCGCAGTGCATCTTGTTTCAAACCAAGAGGCAGCAATCAAAGATATTTTACAAGAGCGGCTGACACTAAAATTGCAGGAGAATTTGGAGTCAGAGATCTCCATCCTAAAGAATCATGCCCATCGCAACATCGTGCGGCTTTACGATATCGAACGAAGTGATAAACATATTTATATTATCCTGGAATACTGCCGGGGAGGTGATCTCCAACGGTTTATCAAGAACCAGCCAGGCGCCCGGCTTGGGGAGGCTACGGCTCAACATTTCCTGCGACACCTGGCTGCAGGATTGAAATTTTTGAACGATCGCAATCTCGTGCACCGCGATATAAAGCCTCAGAACCTCCTTCTGACTGAGAATTCTCCGCATGCTGTGCTGAAGATCGCAGACTTCGGCTTCGCGCGCCACCTTGAAGGGAGCAGCATGGCCGAGACCCTCTGTGGATCGCCCCTCTACATGGCTCCGGAGATCCTGGGCCACAACCAGTACAACGCCAAGGCCGATCTCTGGTCCGTGGGTGCTGTCCTCTTCGAGATGGTGGCAGGAAGACCCCCCTTCGCGGCCCAGAATCAGGCCGAGCTCTTGAGGGTGATAAAGCGGCCGCTGCAGATCCCCGCGGGTGTGGACCTCTCCGCGCCCTGTCTGGCCCTCCTTCAACGCCTTCTCAAGCGGGAGCCCCTGGAGCGCATTTCGTTCGAGGACTTTTTCACCAATGATTTTATTGACATGAAGGGGAGCGGCATACTGTTGGAAGAGAACCATTACCACGTCTCGGCGGGACTGGAGGGGGTGACCTCTCAGCAAGTACCCCTGTCCCTACCTGGTCAGGAGGGCTCTTCTTCGCCTCAGGGCACCACATCTCCAGTTTACACGCCCGAGCTTCCCCCTGCGGCTGCAGCGGAAACTTTGGCATTGCGGCAGACGCGGATATCCGAGTCCCCGTCCCCGTGGCCGGCAAATGTCTCTCGCAGAGCCCCTGCCGCCAGGCCTGAGCACGGCCCGGCCGACGAGAGGGATTGCGAGAGCCAGGAGGCGCTGGAGGCCATCTGGTCTCGGGCCGGCCGAGTCGCGGCCCCGCTCGCGGCGGTCGCACGTCGCGCGATGCTGCCCGCGCCCGGTGCCCTGCCCTTCCAGACCGAAGGCGCCAAGACGAGCCAGGTGCCCCACCCCACCCCCCGGGGGAATCCATTCAAACCGCTGGCTGCCAGTCCTCCGGGGGCAGTGGCACTTTCACATCAGGGACGCTCGACGTCGGCCCCGTGGCATTCCTCTCGACGCACCTCCTCTCCGCCCTCCTCCCTCCCTTCCTCTTCGTTCTCCTCGGGGCCGGGCGGCACAGGCGGCGGAGACGGGGCTGAGAGCGTGGAGTCGGACGGCTTCGTGATCGTTCACGCCGGTGTTCCACAGGACACGTCTCTGAAGCTGGTACGTCAGCCACCCCCCCGCCCAAGCTACCGCCCTCCCGCCTCGCTTTTCCATCATCCCTTTCGGGACCAGGAGCACCCGACACGACAGCATCGACAACAGCACCAACAAGAATTCGCGAGTTGCGCCTCTAAAATGCCTCCTTCTGGCGGTTTGCAACTGCAGCTCGCGCAAACGCATGCAGTGAAACGTGCAGAGGATGGACAGCCGGAGCCGCTGTCATGTGCAGCGATAAGGTCCACTGACTCTGTTGAGGGGGCCCTACGCGTGCTTGCCTACGTCGAGCATTCCACGCGTCGCGCCGTACTCATCGCTTCCCTAGGGGATGCTGCCGCTATTGCCGCACTCTCAGTGCGCCGGGGGGTGCTTAAGGCGGGCAGCGGCTGTCTCGCATCGGCCGTACAGACGATCCTACTGCACCGCGACTGGTGCTCGAGCCCGGACAGGGCGGGGAAGGAGAGCGTCTTCTCTAGCACGGAGACCTCGTCTTCATCGCTCCACTCTTCGTCGGGATCCCTTTCGACGGCAGCCAGGGAGGGTGCGAAGGCCAGCGCCCTCCTAGTAGATGCCTTAGTCCTATACCTGAAATCGCTTTCGGTGGTGGGCACGGCCATCAAGGCCCTGCGCCAGGTCGTTGACGTCATTCAGATCCACAGCGACGGCCAGCTGGATAAATTGTGCGCCGGATATGGCCAGCGGTGTGCCGCCCTGAAGGAAGCCGGCGGGCATGAAAGTGGGCGGGAGTGCGCATTGAGCACATGCGGCGATCCTTTTGGGGCGAGTGCGGGGATGCTTTCCACCTCGTCCCTTCAAGAGCGCATCTCCTCGCTTCAAGGATGGCTGGAGTTGCATTTCAGCGTGATTCTGGACCGGGCGCAGGAGTGCCGTGCACAAATGGACAAGCAAGGGCAAGAGCCCGCGGAGAAGCCAGACCTTGGGAGGATTGGCGTTGTGGCTGGTGAGGAGAGCGAGTGGGCAGCCAGCAGGGCCCTCGTGACTCGATCTGCGGAAGAGCTCCTCTACAAGCATGCGCTTAGCCTGGCGAAAGAAGGGGCTGTTAAGGAGTTATTGGGGCAGTGGGGGCGGGGCCGTGAGCTCTACGCTCAGGCTCGATTGATGATGGAGGCGTTGCTGGCTGAGCCCCTTTTGTCCCTGGAGGACCAGACCACGCTCCAGCACTATCAGGCTGAATTCTGTGCCCGTGAAGAGGAACTTGCCCGTGCGGACTCAGCGGCAAGGATCGGAGGGAATATTCACATAAAGGAGGGATAAGGCGCGCCACCAATAATGTGTTTAACTTGTTGTACTCTATACGCATACTTGTACATAGCCTGGATATAAAAATAGTTTAGAAAGAGCGCAACTTCATTCTTGTGATTCAAAAAAACAAATTTAAATAGACATAAACAGTTTCATATGTTAAGAGAAGGGGAGAGTGTGATATTGAGAAATGAGGTGTCGGCGTTGTCAAATTAGGCTCCGGTTTCAGCTGGAGTATCCGATAGCGAGGCAAATGACTCGCCCGGAGATGCATGCGTCCTTCAAGCAGTGCTCTCGCCCCTGATGAGAACTTGGGTGCAGTATATTGATGCGAAAGGATGTCATGGATGTGAATGACACTCACGTACCCATGATGAAAATAAACTGAGGCGGCTCTTTGTAAGGTGCGACAAAGCAGAGTGAAAGTTAGAAGCTCACGATAACTTGTTTGCTGGCATCTCATTGCTCGTTGATTCAGAGCTTGAAGCGATGATCCTCCTGATCCTTCACACGTGTCGCTTTCTTTCTACTCAATTGCCGGTATTGTGTTTATCGCGAAATGTTGAAAGTCGTTGACTGTCCATTCTTTAATGGTCTCACACGCATGACGACGTCAGTCCTCCTCTTTCAGGCCTGTGCGAAATTTAAGATACAAAACGCAAAGCCCCCGCAGTTTTTTTTCCCCGGTCCATCTCCTCCTGGTGCGCCTTCCAATACTCACATACCAAGGCGCGTGTCTTTCAAGAGTATAAGCTGCGATGTCGGTCCATCTTTACCGTCCATGCGGCTCCTAATTTGTCCTAACATGTTCAATCAGATGTCTTTCCCAGTCACTTATGTTCCACCCGACCGCCCTCGCTCACGCCAAGGCCAACTCTTTCGGCTTGGGGTCAGTGGCGGCTTTAGAGATGACCTGGGCGTAGACGTCGAGCACCCTCTGCACGTCCGAGGGGGTCCCGAGGATGATCGGGCAGCGGTCATGCACGTTGGAAGGGTGCAGGTCCAGCACGCGCTGTATCTTGCCCTGAAACAGACCCGTGGTGGCGATACCGCCTGCATCTTCCACTATTTTGGCCATGGGAAAACCCTCGTAAAGGACGCGCAACTTTCCAATCTTGCTCTTGCGGTCCGCAGGGTAAAGAAAGATGCCCCCGTAGAGCAAGGTACGGTGCACATCCGACACCATGGACCCGACGTAACGCGCCGCGTAAGGCGGGTCCTGGTGCTTAAAAGCGTCGACTGCGGCACGCATGGCATCATCCCACAAGGAATAATTTCCCTCGTTACAGGAGTAGATATGCTTCGGCTTAGCAGGCAGCTTTACAGGCCCCTGAGTGTGAATGAACTCGCCCAATGTCGGGTCTAGCGTGAAACGGTGCACCCCATGGCCGAAGGTCAGCACCAGGTCTGTGGCCGAGCCGTACATGCAGTATCCCGCCGCGACGATGGCCGTGCCTGCCCGGAGAATGTCCGTTACGCTGCCAAGCCGAGGGAGAGAATTCAATGTAGAAGGCACCGAAAAGAACCATTGTGTGTTTTTCAGGACCAATGAATACCATGAGGCGCGCGTTCCATTCTCTGTGAAGTCGTTATTATTGCTTACCTTGGTGACTGGTCGGAGGCGGAAATCCGCTCGTAGATGGCGAAGATGGTCCCTGTGGAGACGTTGCAGTCGATATTGGAGGATCCGTCCAAGGGATCGAATGCCACACAGTATTTTCCTGTGAGAGAGGGAGACAGGGAAGCAAAGTCATTTGTAAGATGCTTCATCGCTTTTTGCTTCCAGAAGAGCGTCACAAGAAGGGGGGCAGGCCTCCAACGATCCTCGCGGCCTCAGCCCCCGAAGGCACATACCTGCTTTCGCAGCTTCTACAATGATGGGATCGTCCCGTTCCTCAGACACAAGCACCGCGCAGCAGTGTGACTCCTGTGAGAGACATGGAAATCGCAGAGGTAGGGCGTAAAGCCCGTTAACATCCCTGAGCGAAGTCTTCGAGGGGAATACGGACATGGACACCTTCCGGTCACAGGCCCACTGAAACCGTTTTTAAAGCCTATTGCTACCCACCTTGAGGCAGTTGACGAATATCTCGTCCGAGAGCACGTCCAGTTTCTTGACCTGGTCCCCGGACACGTTCTCCGACCCGTGCAAGCCGTAGAGGCCCGCGATGCCGGCCTTGCGGACAGCCCGGGCGATGGACTTGCAGCCCATCTACATATGAGAGGATACGACTTTAGTGAGTCGTTGGGCCATGTCTCTTGGCCTCATATATGACAGAGATGAAAGCAGAAGGGATCGTTGAAGAGCATCTCAACTTCACTCCGTGACTCGTCTCTCCAGACCAGGTGCGAGCTTATTGACGTGAAATCCCCTACCTGGATCGAAGTCATCAGCAAGGTCAATTGAATGTCCTTGGTGGCGGAGATAATGAAGCGCTGGAGTGTCTTGGTGTCTGTATCGCCACCCACATTGTCGATGTCTTTAGTCGCCATCCTGGTGAATAAATGCAAGTGAGGAGCACAAAAATTGAAAAAAAGCAGTGTGAGGGTCACAATTGTGCTATATAGTGCACAGCAAATCTCACGACAAAAAATGCCGCAAATTGTGAATGCTGTCATCGTAAAAGGCGACCAAAGGCGTTCACCACCAGGCGCCTTGCCCCGAGGTTGGATTTCGAGGCCTGTCCTGCCACTTGAGAGCGGAGATCCTGCAGATTAAAATCGCTCTACTCTGCTTTTCCAGAGCACGTCCGCATATGGCTTGTGTGCAATAGTTTCTCTTCCATTTATCTGAAGTTGCTGTCCAGCGTGGAATTGTTCTCACGACAAGAGGCATGAGACCTCTCCGTCTCCACACTGGGAGAGTGGATAGGGCGAGGTCTTGCTTTTCAAAGCACGGACTCTGAGCTGATAATGCTCTAGCGACTTGATAACGCGAAGAGAAGCCTTCGCAAGATTCAGTAGTGAAGGTCAAGACGGCTTTGACTCGATTGTTTCGCGTGATTGTGGAGGGATGGTCAAGCGGTTCGGAGGTAGCAAGGATCGGGGCACGATCCTCAAGAGACGCCGGCCTGGGGCACTTGAATGCGGTGATGATCCCTCTTATTCCTAAAAGCTGCCATCTCCTCACGCGAATCACTCCAGGCATTCACATCAAACATCTCGTGCGGCAGTGAGCTCGTTTGTGTTAATTATGGAGGATGTCTTCAAGGTCTTGCTGTCTGATTTTTAAAAAAGAGCCTTAAGTGTGTCCATGTTATTTCAACATGACAATCGTAAATTCCTTCCCCTCGTCCTGCTCATCTTTGGAAGCGGCACTGTAAAAAGTACCTTGCAGACTTTAGCACAGAGTAATAATCACAGTACTATCCAGCCGGCTGGAACACCATGGAAGATTGGGTAAGATATTGGAGACGAAAGAGCACAAAAGATGAGACAGTGACCGTCTCGTAGTATCAGAGCTGGGATTATTATCTTTTATTACGGATTATGATTCGATAAACTACGGATGGTACCATAGTATTCATGTAACCTTTGTGCGCCTTGGCAATTTCGTTTTTGTATTTTCTGTGCGGTATCTCTTGAGGATGGCCATATACTGCCTTCCCGCCGATTAATCCCCTTTCTTGCCATCATCAAAGATTTCAGGTGCATTCTTGCAACGACTTGGCGCAATGGCCCAATTTGGTTCGTAAAGGGGCCCGCTCATTCAAAGTAGACCCGCGGTGGGTCGAATGGAACGCGAAGTCAGCCTGTAGGGACCCGACCGGGTGCTTGGTCCTCTCCCACGATCCCCCCTTGCCGCGCCTCCTGGGGGCTCAGCCCGCCTATTACAACTTCTTGGAGGACGTGCTCGATCTGCTCGCCCACATGGAGCCAATACGAAGCGTAGCGCGCCGAGAGGGGCTGCGCATCGCCCTTTGCTTCAAAGGGACCCCTGGAAACCTGTGCAACCAGGGGGAGGGGGGTCATTCACAGCAGAATGAGTCGTCCGTCGCGGCCCGCGCCGCTACGCGATGGCTTCGTAAAGTGGATACCTTTGTGTCAGTGGCAAAAGACTTGCTACAAGCACAGGGGCTGGAGGAAAGCGTGACGTTCGTGCTGGACGGAGGGGGTGTGCCCGTGGGCTGCCTGGCGCAGAGGTGGCGTCCGTGGCCGAGCGTGTGGATGAGCGGGTCGGGCCCAGCGGAGGCCTTCCTTTCCGACGCGGTCTGGGACGGCTCTGACCGCTTCCAAGTCTTGAATGAGCCAGCAGATCCCGGGGTGTGGCAAGCCCTGGCGGACCCCATCCTGAACTACGGCAAGTTCTCGGGCGGGCCCTACCCTTACCAGGTCTGGGAGCCCGGCGGGCAGGCGAGGATCCGATCTTTCATCGAGATCTTCCACGGCGGCCGTCCCCACCCACCTGGCCTTGACTTCGCCTCCAACTCGGACGTTGCCATGTTCCAGGTCTACGCGGGCCTGGGCCTGAACCAGGGGCTCGCCGACGGGGCGCCTCCGGAGAGAGGCGAGGAGAGGACGGAGGGGCGGGGGAGTGCGGGGTGGGGAGAGGGTGTCGGGGGTCTCGTGACGGTCGTCAGGCCGGGGCTGGCCTTGGTGTTGCCGGACCGCGGACGGGGCGAGTACCGTATGTACACCTTCGATCCCGATCAGCCGCTGGCGGGCCGGCGGGGGCTGAGGGAGGGGCGGCCGGCGCCGGCTTGGGGGAGTCTGTGGCTCCCTGGTTTTTATCCGGGGGGGGGGGGTACGGGCAGGGGTGGGGGGG
>Ga0102934_1000013_pt1 | contig 91676 bp, 61 predicted proteins | sample SalPonR2_A_D1_MG_FD_78175 | JGI IMG/M metagenome (GOLD analysis project Ga0102934, IMG submission 78175) | Salt pond soil microbial communities from South San Francisco under conditions of wetland restoration - Salt Pond MetaG R2_A_D1_MG | ecosystem: Environmental > Aquatic > Marine > Intertidal... | reverse complement strand
TACAAAATTTATAGAAATCATAGTCGGGGTAGGCATTTAAAATACCCCGCCCTAAAGGATTGGGCTAGGAATCACACAAAACTATTTTATTGAAGTAAAAAAATCAAAACGGTTTCTCAATGCGAAATTTTAGTAAATTACTTTACCATTTATAACGGTGATTGCCGACTGTTGCTTCACCTGGGCTTTTAGCCGGGAAACCTCCTTTATTTTAGTTATATCAGTTGATTTTACTGAATGCCCGACAGAATTTTTTTTTCGACAATGAAAAAAGAAAAACAAGCGAATATTCATTAAGAAAAATCTCAGTACTTATCTGCGCATGGTTTTTTATTTCTCTTAAAGAAATCCCCTGGTAATAGAACTTAAATTGTAGGAAAATTCCTACGATCTTTTTTCTCAATTTCTTATTTCACAATCAGAAAAAATAAACTGTCAGAAATTCAATTCTTTCGTATATTAAATGGCTTGTTTTGGGAAATAAATACAGATCATGAACAAAAAAAACAAACAGGAACAAATCTTACCAAATGAGGATTTTGCCGAAAAGAATCCATTATCGGAGGAGAATGAATACTCACTTGATTTTTCAGTTGTCGGAATAGGAGCATCAGCCGGAGGCCTGGAGGCTTTGCAGGAATTCTTCAATAATACACCTGATAATCCCGGCGTTGCTTTCGTGCTTGTACAACATCTGTCCCCTGATTACAAAAGCCTTATGGATGAACTGCTGGCTCGGTATACCGGGATGAAAATCCACCGTGTCACTGATGGTATGGAGATACAGCCAAACCACATTTACTTAATTACACCCCGAAAGAACATGACTATTTTTCGGGGTAAATTGTTTCTTACTGAACAGGATCATACTCATAAAGTTAACATGCCCATTGATATTTTCATGCGTTCACTGGCACAGGATCAGGGAAAAAATGCAATCGGGGTTATTCTCTCGGGCACTGGTAGCGATGGCACACTAGGTATCCGGGCAATTAAAGAGAATGGAGGAATGGTTATTGCCCAGGATGACCGGTCGGCAAAATTTGACGGAATGCCCCGTAGTTCAATTTCCACTGGTATGGTCGATTATATACTCACGCCTGAAGAAATGGCTGAAGCGCTGATCAACTACGTTAAACATCCTTTTATTCAGAAAACCGAAAAGATCGAGAACCAGATCACTAAAGATGAAGATTATCTCTCGAAAATTATTATGATCATCAGGGATGTAACGGGAATTGACTTTTCAAATTATAAGGAAAGTACCATAATTCGCAGACTGGAGAAGAGGATTAGCATCAACCGCTATGATAAAATTGAGGATTATGTGGATTTTATTTCAAGTAACAGGCGGGAAGTTAATATCCTTTATAAAGAATTACTTATTGGGGTTACCCGGTTTTTTAGAGATGATGAGGCTTTTGCAAAGCTAAAAGAGAAAGTAATTCCGGAACTTTTAAATGGAAAAAAGAGGGAGCCTCTGCGTATCTGGTGTGTGGGGTGTTCTACAGGGGAAGAGGCTTACTCATTAGCTATTTACCTGAAAGAGTTTATGGATGAAAATAGTATCAATCGGGAAGTAAAACTTTTTGCCACAGATATAGACAGAGATTCAATTGAATTCGCCGGTGCAGGAATTTACCCCGAAAGCATTGTTTCTGATGTTTCTGCTGAACATTTAAGCAGATATTTTACCCGTAAACAAGACGGTTTTCAAATTAACGAAAGCATTAGAAGCATGGTTGTATTCGCTTCTCACAACATCCTGAAAGACCCGCCATTTTCAAAAATAGACCTGGTTTCCTGCCGGAATATGCTGATTTACCTGAACAATGATGTACAGCAGAAAGTCCTTTCAATGCTCTATTTTTCATTGAATAAGGATGGATATTTATTTCTAGGAAGCAGTGAATCTGTTGGTGAAATTTCCGGTGGCTTTAATGCTCTGGATACAAAGGCAAAGATCTATAAAATTCTGCCGGGCTATAAACCGCCGGCCAATGAATTTTTCAGGGTGCCCAATCTTCAAAAAAGACAGCGCGATCTGAAAAGTGTGGGAACCTATTTTGATAAAGCAAAACCAAAGGTTCATAAATTAGAGAACATATTTGATGAATTATTAAGTGAGTTCATTCCTCCTTCTGTCATTGTCGATGAAAACTACAACATTGTGCATACCATTCACAATGTGAATAAGTTTTTGAACATTCCTACAGGACAGATTAGTCTTAATATATTGAAAATGTTACCCGACGAGCTTTCAACCATGGTTAGCAGCATCATGAGAAGGGCCCGTAAGAATAAACAAGAGGTTGTTTACGAGAATATCAGACTGCAGAGCCTGGATGGACAGATGATGACAGTCTCCGGAAGAATGCTGAATGACAAAAAATTCAAAGAAATTTACTACATCATTAGTTTCCAGGTTAAAGAGAAAACAAAAGCGAAAGCGGATGATACCACGATTGAAAAAGTGGATGTAGACAGCCAGTACCAGGAGCGGATTAATGAACTGGAAAAAGAGTTGCAGTATACCAAAGAAAATTTACAGGCCACTGTTGAAGAACTGGAAACTTCTAATGAAGAGCTTCAGTCGTCTAATGAGGAGTTAATTGCTTCTAATGAGGAGCTGCAAAGCACTAATGAGGAGCTGCAGAGTGTTAATGAGGAGTTATACACTGTTAATGCGGAACATCAGGATAAAATTGAAGAGCTTACTCAACTGAATAATGACATGAATAATCTCCTGAAAAATACAAATATAGGGACATTGTTCATTGACAGTCAGCTAAGGATAAGAAAAATTACAGATATTGCCGCTAAAATTACGAATATAAGAGATTCTGATGTGGGACGGCCCATTGATCATATTTCTCTTGATCACATATACAAAAATTTTATTGAAGATATAAATGAGGTACTGGAAAACCTACAGCAAAAAGAAACGGAAATAACAAAAGAGGACGGCACCTGGTACCTTTTAAGAATATTGCCCTACAGAACAGCAGAAAATGCTGTAGATGGCATTATTGTTACCTTTATTGATATTACCCGGCTTAAAAAGATAGAAAAGGAAAAAGATACTACTTATGAACTCATTTACAAGACGCTGGAATATAATCCTGTAGCCAGTACGATCGTTGACGAAAGCGGAGCAATCACTTTTGCCAATAAGAAAGCAGAGAGTTTGTTTGGCATTACTCAAAAACAAATCAGAGAAAGAAATTTTGATGATCTGAAATGGGAAATCACAGATATGGAAGAAAATCAGATCCCCGGCGATGACCTTCCTTTCAGCCGCGTGATGAAAACCCATAAACCGATCTACAGGTATCAGCATTATATTAAAATTCCCCAAAAAGAAAAGCGCCTCTTGTCAATTAATGGAGCGCCAATGTATAACCAGGAAGGGAAAGTAAATGGGGTTGTATTTACCCTGGAAGATGTTACCGAACTTAAAAAGGCTGAAATTGCGATAAAAGAAAGTGAAGAAAAATACAGGAGTTTGTTTAATTCTAACATGGATGCCATATTGGTTGCTGATGAAAACAGAAAGATAATAGATGCCAATCCGGCCCTGGAAGAAATGTTTGGTTATCAACTTAAAGAAATCAAAGGTAAAAAAACCTCTTACCTGTATGCCCAGGTTCATGATTTTGATGATATGGGGGAATATTTAGAAGATTATTCCAAAGGGTTTGTTCAGATGATTTCATACAAAACCAAAAGTGGAAAGATCTTTTATGGCGAGACCAGCGCTTTTCAGTTAAAAGATGCCAATGGAAAAGTAAAAGCAAATGTTGGACTGATAAGGGATATCACCCAAAGGATGCAGGCAGAAAGCAGAAGGAAGATGTGGGAACACACGGTTAATTCAATCAGCGAATCAATTTTTCTTTTGGATGAGGAATATAATATTTTGCAATACAACCAGGCTTTTCTTGATCTTCTGAATAAAAAAGAAGAGGATATTAAGGGGAAAAAATCGTATGAACTCATTCATGGAGCTGATAATCCCCCTGAATATTGTGTTACATGCAAAGGTTTATCTGATAAGAAAATTACCAATGATGAGTTCTGGGAACCTCATCTGAAAAAATACCTTCGGATATCAATAGACCCGGTATACGGAAAGGGCGGAAATTTTGAATTTGCAGTGGAGAAAATTCAGGATATTTCTGCCGAAAAAAATATAAAGAATAATAAGAATTAATAATTTAAGCAAATGGACGAAAACAAGAGTTCATGGCTGAGAAAAAAAGCCGAGAAAATACTACAGAATAAAGGAGTTAAAGATCCTTCTTTGTACAATAAGGACCTGGAAACCCTTGTTGAAGAACTTAGTATTCATCAGATTGAACTGGAACAGCAAAATGAAGAGCTGAAAAATATTCAGAATGAGCTGGAACGGTCACGTGACAGGTATTCTGATCTGTTTAACAAGGCTCCTGTTGGTTATTTTATAATACAAAAAGATTATAAGATCATCAATGTGAATGATACAGGATTAAAGTTGCTTTCAGTCAGCAAAAATGAACTCTCAAACAGGCTTATAACTAAGTATATTCACCCTGACTCCCAGGATACATTTTATTTTCATTTAAAAGAGGCTTTAAAAACAGGTAAAAGTCAGTACTGTGAATTGCTTCTGAAAAAACCGGATGGAAAAACTTTTTGGGCAGCAATGGAAAGTATTCCCGAGAAAGAAGAGGATAATAAAAGATATTCAGTTGTCCGCTCGGCAGTAAGAGATATTTCAGTTCAAAAGGAAAAACATAAGATAGAAAGCTGGTTAAGCACAATTGTTAATTCAACGGATGATGCAATTATCGGTATTTCAAAAGAAAAAAAGATTCTTTCCTGGAATAAGGGGGCTGAAAAAATTTATGGATATACCGAAGATGAAGTGGCGGGTAAGACACCTGAATTCCTCTTGCCAGAAGATAAAAATGAAGAAGTTGATAATTATTTTGAAACTGTATTAAAAGGAGAATTCCTGAATCATTATGAAACAGTCAGAGTAAAGAAAAACGGAGAAAAAGTGGATGTCTCGCTTTCTGTTTCGCCAATTTATGATGAGAATAAAATTATAGGTATTGCTACTGTAGCAAGAGATATTACAGCCAGGAAAAAACAAAAAAAGATTCTCCAGGAAAGTGAGGAAAAGTACAGGGCCATTTTTGAGAATTCAGGCGATGGTTTTTTTCTTATGAAGGATAAAATTATGGATTGCAACAAGCAGGCAGCTTTAATGTTTGGATTTCCTATGGAGAAATTAAAGGGAATGAATCCGGCTTCCGATCTTTCACCGCAGAAACAACCCAATGGAGATTCTTCAGAGGTATTAGGGGAAAAATATGTAAATGAAGCGCTGGCAGGAAAACAAAAACAGTTTTACTGGAAACATAAAACAAAACAGGGAGAACTAATTGATACAGAAATTACCCTGAGCCTGGTAAATACAGTAAAAGGCAAACATCTGCTTGCAGTTATTCATGATATTTCAGAGCAAGTTGAATACCAGAATAAACTGAAAGAAAAAAATGAAGAGATCGAGGCTCAGAACGAAGAATATGCTGCTTTAAATGAAGAATTAAATGAAGCCAATGAAAGGCTGAAGAAAACTGTAACCATGCTGGAAGAGAGTGAGGAAAAATTTAGAAATTATATTGAATCCTCACCCACGGCTGTTATTATCACCGATAACAAGGAGAATTTTCAGTACCTGAACCCCGCAGCACTCAGGTTAACTGAATATACCGATGAAGAGATTTATTCCAGGAAAGTAAAAAATATACACCCATCCACAGAAATTGACAGAATTAAGCTTGAGCGGGAGAAAATAAAAGAAGATACGAATCTTAATAATTTCGAAACCCAGATTCAAACAAAAAGAGGGAGGATTAAGGATGTGATCGTTAATTCGGTGAAGCTTTCAGAAAACCGGATTATTGAATTTTATACGGATATAACAGAAAGAAAGATTGCAGAGAAGAAATTAAAAGAAGCAAACGATATTATTGTTAAAAGTCCGGCCGTTGCCTTTTTATGGAAAAATGAGGAAGGATGGCCCGTGGAATATGTCTCAGAAAATGTGTACAGAATTTTTGGCTACGAAGATTCTGAATTTATCTCCGGAAAAGTAAATTTTGTTGATTTTATTCATAAAGATGACCTGAACCGGGTTATGAAAGAAGTTAAGGACTATTCCAAAGATGAAAACAGAACAGAATTTACACAGGAATACAGAATTAAAAATAAAAAGGGAGAAATTAAATGGATAGACGATAGAACCTGGATTCAAAGAGATTCTAAAGGAAATATTACGCATTTTAAAGGTATTATTTTAGATATCACAGAGCGTAAAATGGCAGAAAAGCAAATTGTAGATACCAATAAAAAGCTTGATTCCATTTTAAGCAGCATAAGTGATGGTTTTTATGTGCTGGATCAAAAATTAAATGTAACTTATTTTAATGAAGCTGCCGAGGAGTTGGTGAATAAGAGCAGAGATGAAGTCATAAATCGGCATATATTTCAGGCTTTCCCTGAGGCAAAAAATTCAATCTTTGAAAAAAAATATGATGAAGCTTTAAAAACAGGAGAAAATCTTCGCTTTGAAACTTATTTCGGAGAATCTCCTTATGAAAATTGGTATGATGTCAGGATTTATCCTTTTGATACCGGCCTTTCTGTTTATTTCCAGGTTACAACAGCCAGAAAACAAGCAATTGAATCATTGAAAAGAAGTGAAGAGAAATTTAAAACATTATTCAGCAGCGCTTCTGATGCAATCTTTATTCATGATTTCAACGGGAATATTATTGAGGTGAACAATTTTGCATGTGAGAAACTAAATTACTCCAGGGAGGAATTATTAAAACTGACCCCTAAAAAACTGACAACTCCAAAAAATTCCAAAAAGTTTGATAAAGAATTACAAAGAATAATTGATAAAGGTTTTAGTTCTTATGAAACTGAACACATAACAAAGGACGGGAAAGTTTTACAGGTGGAAATTAATTCTACCCTTATTGAATATTACGGGGAAAAAGCTGTTCTTAAAATAGCAAGAGATATAACAGAACGCAAAAGGGCTGAACGGGAGTTGCTTATTAAGAACAGAATTAGCAATTCTTTTATTAATAGTGATCATGACGATTTTTATAAATATATCCTGGATATTTTCCGTGAAGTCTTTGAGGCTCACTATGGCTATTTTGGTTATATAAATGAAGAAGGCAACTTAGTTTCTCCTTCTCTCACAAGGGATGTATGGAAACAATGCCAGGAGGAAAACAAAAGCATTGTGTTTCCTAAAAACAAATGGGCCGGACTGTGGGGTGAGTCGCTAAAAAAACAAAAGACTTTATATCAAAACAAAAATCTGAATCCACCCAAAGGACATGTGGAATTAAAATCGGCAATTGCTGCCCCTATAATGCTGAAAAACAGCCTGATTGGACAGATCTCTCTTGCAAATAAAAAAGATGGTTTTTCTGAAGATGACAAAGAATTAATCAATAATTTGTGTGATTATATTGCGCCACTTCTTCATTCAAAAATGCAGGAGGAAAAATATAAAAACAACCTCCTGGAAGCAAAAGAAAAAGCAGAGGAGAGTGACAAACTGAAATCAGCTTTCCTGGCCAATATGTCTCATGAAATAAGAACCCCGATGAATGGCATTATTGGCTTTACTGAATTGTTAAGAACTACAAAGGTAAATCCCGATAAAGAAAGACAATTTTTAAACATTATTGATAAAAGATCCAGACATCTTCTACAACTGATTAACGATATTATAGACATATCTAAAATAGAAGCCAACCAGATAAAAATTGATAAAGAACCTTTCTTTGTGAATAATGTGCTGAAAGAACTGGAAGAAGTTTTTAAAAATGAAATCCGTACCAGGGGAAAAGAGTATGTTAAGTTATATATGCAAAATGGTCTGAGTTCACATAATCTCAGGCTCAACTCTGATGAAACAAGGATCAGGCAGATTTTAACCAATTTGTTGAGTAATGCGATTAAATTCACTGATAAAGGATCTGTTACCTTTGGGGCAAAAGAAGAAAATAATGGCAAATTAACCTTCTTTGTTGAGGATACAGGAATGGGTATACCGGAAGAGAAAAAGGAAGAAATATTTAACAGGTTTCAACAGGTTGAAAATTTAGGTACTAAAAAATATGGAGGTGTAGGACTCGGTCTTTCCATCTCAAAAAGTTTAACAGATTTATTAGGGGGTGAGATCTGGGTGGAATCTGAAGAAGGCAAAGGATCAAGGTTCGCATTTACAATTCCGCTGGAGGAAGTTAACTCTGAGAAAGGAGAACCAAAAATAGACAATAACAAAGAACGTTTTAAAACAAAATTTTACTGGGAAAATGAAAAAGTATTGATAGTTGAGGATGATCCTGTAAGCCAGGATTTTATAAAAGAGATATTGTCGCCTGCCAATCTGAATATAATTGTTAAAAAGAATGGCGGCGAAGCTTTGGAAACATTTGAGAATACTGACGATATAAAATTGATTTTAATGGATATTCAATTACCTGATATGAGCGGATTGGAGGTCACACGCAAAATCCGGGAAAAAAATAAAAAAATACCGATTATTGCCCAAACCGCCTTTGCTATGGCTGAAGACAGGGAAAAGGCCATAAAAGCAGGATGCAATGACTATGTAACCAAACCATTGAATTCAAATCGTTTACTTAACTTAATTGATGGTTTTTTGAAGAAAGAAAAATAAGTATGTTAAATTTTATTAGAAGATATAAAGCAATTCTCCTGGCTGTATTTATTGCAGCTCTTTTATGGCTACTGGAGTCCTGGCTTGATGCCGCTCACGAGGGGAACTCTTTATATCATAATATTGTGAATTTATCCTTACATGAATTTCGACTGAGATTGGTTGCTGTAATGCTGATCTTTTTACTAGGCGTGGGAATCCATATTTTACTGAAAAAGAATCGAAAAGCAAAAAAAAGAACGGATCATCTAAACAATGTCTTAAAAGCCATTAGAAACGTGAATCAGCTGATTACATGGCAGAAAGACAGGGATAAAATGGTTGAAGAGGCTTGCAATATGCTGACTGAAACGCGGGGCTACAGGGGGGCAATCATTGTGCTTTTAGATGAAAATATGCAGGTGGAAAAAGTAGAGGAATCTGGCTGGGAGAAAAAAGGAGAAAATCTTAAAGATCAAATGAAAAGAGGACCTCTGCCTGAATGTTGCAAAAGGGCCTTGGAATCCAAAGGGGTTATTTTAATAGAAAATACGAAAGAGAGCTGCACCGGTTGCCCGCTTATTGAAGAAGAAAATAACAGCAGGGCACTTACTACAAGGTTGGAGCAAAACGGAAGAATCTATGGAATTCTTTCTGTAAATGTTCCGGAAGATTTTGCAGAATTAAAGGAAGAACAGGAACTGGTTAAGGAAATTGCAGGAGACCTGGCTTTTGCCCTGCACGATATTGAAATAGAGTCTCAACTGAAACAAAGCGAGAAAAAATATTTTACACTTTTTAAAGCAGCAAAAGATGCTATTTTCATTGCCAGTGCAGATACCGGAATTATCGTGGATGTGAATAGAAGCGCTGAAATTTTAACCGGCTATGACAAAAAACAATTAATTGGAAAACATCAGCTTGAATTACACCCTGAAGATCAGAGAAAAGAAGCTCAGGATTCTTTTAAAGATGATACTGAAAAAGGAAATCAGGCCAATACAAAATATTTTGATGTAGAACATAAAAGCGGAAAACGCATACCAGTAGAAATAAATCCTCAAACTATTAGAATAGGAGGGATAAATTATGTTTACGGAGTTTTTAGAGATATTTCAGAAAGGGTAAAAGCAAAAAAGGAACTTGAAGAGTCCAGAAAGTTTCTTTCTACTACTTTAGAGTCATTACCAGATATGATAATGGTTATCGACAAGGATCGAAAGGTTGTCCTGAGCAATTGGAAAAAGCATGAATTGCATCCGGTAGAAAAATTAAGTCAATACCCCTATTGTTATAAAGTTTTTAAGCACAGAGAAACCCCCTGTAATTATTGTCCTCCTATGGATGCTTTCAGCGATGGTAAACCTCGTAACTTTATTGATCAGAATCCCATAGATGGAAGCTACAAAGAGATTTTCGTGAGCCCTATATTTGATGAAAACAAACAGGTTAGTCATGTGATGGAATATGTAGAAGATATTACCGAACGAAAAAAGGCGGAAGAACAGATAAAGGAAAGCGAAGAGAAATACAGAAGCCTTATTGAACAAAGCAGGGATGCAATCTTTATTCTCTCTCCAAGGGGTGAGCATGTTGAAGTAAACTATGAGGCTGAAAGACTTTTGAAGTATAGCCGTGAAGAATTAATGGGATTGACTTATATGGATGTTGTTGATGACCAGTATGCAGAAGACAGCCAGATTAAAATAAAAGAATTGAATGAAGGCAAGAGATTCAGTACCTATGAAAAAGTTTTTGTTACCAAATACGGGAAGAAAATACCGGTTGAAATTACTGTTTCATCGGTAAAAAACGAGAACAATGAATTAAAATATATTTTAAGCATTGTAAGGGATATTAGTGAAAGAAAAAGAACGGAAGAATCTATTAATGACTATATCAAAGAATTGCGAATCGTTTCAGATGTGGCAACCGAGCTTAACCAGTCAAATTCAATTGAAAGAACGCTTCAGGTTATTGGTGAAATGGCCTATATGCTGAATCCGGATAGCCAGATTATCCTGACTTACAGTGATATTAACAATCCTGATGTGATCAGAATACGCGATTACTATGGCTTTTCAGGTATGGTAGATAGATTAATTAAAATAATCGGAAAAGATCCGAGAAATTCAGAGTTTCGTGTTTCTGAAATGACCAAAGAGGATAGACAGATCTATACAGCAGGAGAACTATTGCTTCTTGACAATGGTATTTATCAGTTAATGAACGGGAAAATTTCGAACAATACGGCAAACATGATTCAAAAATTACTGGGGGTTGAAAAAGTATATACAATGGGCTTTTCGCATAAAACCAATCCCAGGGGAGGTATTGTAATTTTTATTAAAAAAGGAGAAAAGCTCCATAAAAAGAACCTGCTCGAAAATATGATTAAACAGGCTGCTGTAAACCTTGAACATAAAGCTGCAGAAGCGGCCCTTCAAGTAGCCAAGGAAAAATCTGAGGAGAGCGACCGGCTAAAAACAGCATTCCTGGCTAACATGTCTCATGAAATCAGAACACCGATGAACGGAATAATAGGTTTCTCACAGGTATTGATGGAAAAGGAATTTCCCAGGAATAAACAAAAGCAGTTTCTGGAGGTGATTCATTCAAGGTCTGTTCATCTGCTTGATGTTATTAATGATATAATCGATATTTCCAAAATTGAGGCAGGACAATTAAACATTACTTACAGCAATTTTTACCTGAATGATACCTTAAACAATCTTTATAATCAATACGGGTTTAATCTGCAAAATCAAGATGAGAAAAAAATAAAACTGGAGCATTACTGGGATCTGCCAAGGGTGGAAAGTTATATTACCACAGACCAGGTAAGACTGAAACAAATTCTTGGCAACTTGTTGAACAATGCCATTAAATTCACAGAAAAGGGAAAGATTGAATTTGGGTATGAGAAATCAGAAGATAATCTCCTGAAGTTTTATGTGAAGGACACAGGAATTGGAATTCCCAGGTCACAATTCGAATTTATTTTTGATCGTTTCCGGCAGGTGGATGGTTCTACAACCCGGAATTATGAAGGAACAGGTCTTGGACTGGCTATTTCTAAGAATATTGCAGAAGCGCTGGGAGGAGAAATATGGCTGGAATCCTCCGAAGGAAAAGGAACCATTTTTTATTTTACCATTCCTTATAATCCGGTAAAGAATATTGGAGATAAGCAACCTGCTGATAATATTGATGAGTTTGAATGGAAGGATAAAACGATATTGTTGGTTGAAGATGATCCTGCCAGTTGCAGCTTTTTCCAGGAGGCTTTTGAGCCTAGAGAAGTGAACCTTTTAGTTGCTAATAATGGAAAAGAAGGACTGGAGTTATACGAAAAGCAGAAATCTATTGATTTGATTTTAATGGATATCAGCTTACCCGATGTGGATGGAATAGAAGTAACCAAAACAATCAGGAAGAAAGATAAAGAAATTCCAATTATAGCCCAGACCGCTCATGCTATGGGCGATGACAGGTCGATATGTCTTAATGCGGGTTGCAATGATTATATTACCAAGCCAATTGATATAAAATCTCTCTATAGTTTAATTGATAATTATTTTAAGCAATAAACCTTTATGTGCTTTATTTACAGGAAGTTTTTCTCACGGGATAAATAAATTTTCCTGCGGGGCAGGCCTCTGACTGCACCAAAAAAAGATTACCGTCTAACTCCGCGGGTTATACAGAAATCTAACAATCGACTGTAGTTCAATCAAAACTTTTCCCACAGAAACACTAAAGTGGACGGTACCTCATTCTTTGTGCTATAAATATTCAAACCGTGTTTAAGCAAGCCCAATATCTCTGCTTCATTCGCCCGAAACGAAACACGCACATTAATTAAATAAATCCAGTATCTGGTCTTTGGTAAGATGTTTAATTGCCTGGTTAGGCTTAATAAAAGTCTCTGCCAGCCGGGCTTTTTTATGCTGTAATTTTTCTATCTTCTCTTCAACAGTATCTTTGGAAATGAATTTGTAGACAAACACTTTTTTATCCTGGCCGATCCTGTGAGCCCGGTTAATGGCCTGTTCTTCCACTGCCGGGTTCCACCACGGATCGGTTATAAACACATAATCAGCGGCCGTGAGATTTAGTCCAAAACCTCCTGCTTTAATTTGCAGAAGAAATATCCGCGTATCCTCTTCATTCTGAAACTGCGCTACTTGTTCTTCTCTTTTCCTCGATTCTCCGGTTATTATAGAATATTTCCAGTTGTTCTCTTTGATATAGTCTTCAATGATTCTCAAATGCTTTTTATAGGAAGAAAATATTAATACTTTGTGCTTCTCAGAAACTATATTTTTTAATGATTCAATTATCTCACGAAATTTTCCTGAAGATTCGAAATAATCTTCTTCAACCATTGCCGGGTGAATAGCAGCCTGCCGCAGCCTGCTAAGTCCTTCGAGAACCTTTATTACTGAATTTCCATTTTCATGCACATTTTCAATCTGCTCCAGTATGGCATTCCTGTATTTTGACTTTTCTTCTTCATAATAGGATTTTTGCTCCTCGGTCATATCGCAATATATGGTTTGCTCAGTCTTGTCCGGAAGCTCTTTTGCCACTTCTTCTTTGGTACGCCTCAGGATAAAAGGCTCTATCATAGTATTAAGTTTTTCCTCTTTTTCCTGGTTTTTATGTTTTTCAATAGGAGTGAGAAATTCTTCTTTAAAAAAGTTATATGAGCCCAGCATACCTTTGTTTACAAAATTTAACTGCGCCCACAGGTCAGAAAGAGAGTTTTCTATTGGGGTACCGGTTAAAACCAGTTTGTTTTCAGCATTAATTTCATTAACAGCTTTGTATATTTTTGAAGAGGGGTTTTTTATGTACTGACTTTCATCCAGGATCAGGTAATGAAAAGGGATCTCTTTTAAAAATTCAAATTCATTTCTTGCGATGCCATAGCTTGTTAGAATTATATCGAAGTCAAGAAGTTTTTCGGGTTTTTGGGTTCTGTTACCCCCGATAAATTTATAAACTTTTAATTTGGGAGAGAATTTGTTGATTTCATTTTCCCAGTTATGAATCAGGGAGGTGGGCAGTACAATCAGGTTAGGAGCTTTGCCATTTACAGTTACTGTGTTTGCTTCATCCTCAGGTTCAAAAAGGTTAAGCTGTTTTTCTTCATCCTTTTTTCTGTTTTTTGAAATTTTAAGCTCACCCTTATTTTTTCGTTCATGTGTTAAAAGACAGAGTGTTTGTATGGTCTTTCCCAGTCCCATGTCATCTGCAAGGCAGCCTCCGAATTGATGTTTCTTTAAAAGGGCCATCCACTGAACGCCTTTGTATTGATAAGGCCTGAGTGTAGCACGGAAATCTTCCGGAGTAGGTATTACTTCATTCTGAATCTCGCTCGTGAGCTGACTAAGCTGCCTGGCAAAATCATTTTTGCTTTTCCCCAGGCTGCTTTCCAGTATTTTGTAATGATATTTCTTGATTCTTAGGGTATCATTTACTGTAGTTCCATATTTAAACAAGTCAGTAAATTTTGAAAACCACTCTTCAGGAATTACAAAATAGCTGCCGTCTGGTAATTGATACTCCCGGATCCCTTTTTTTATATGTTTTTTTAGTTTTGTAAAAGAAATTGAAAATTCTCTCACCCGAACAGTGGCTTCTATATCAAACCAATCCGTTGATTCATTAATCTTTGTTTGTAATTCGGGAGATTGAAGTGTAAATCTTTTTTCCAGCTGATTCTGACGAATCTGAAACCCTTCTTTTTTTAATTCTTCTCTGTGTTCAGATATCCATCTTATCAGTGAGTGAAGCACCTGGTCATAATCTTTTTGTTGTTGGATTTTAAATAATGAAAAGTGTGACAAGTTGTTGGGAATCAAACCATGCTTTTCTAATTTTTTATACATATCTTGTTCCCAGGCAATATCTCTTGTTATTTTGTAAAAACGGTAAGTTCCCGATTGATCATCCAGGATAACTTTTATCTTTTGACCCTGGTTGGCATAAAATTCTTCCTGGTTATATCTAAACAACAGTAAAAAGGAGGGAAAACCCTGTAAATTATGCTCCAGGGATAAGACAGCCCCGGGTTCTGGTTTTATTTCATTAATGCTGAAACCTTCTGCATGCACATGGAATTTTTTTATGTTTGGCAATGCAAAGGTCTCAAACCATTTTTTTTCTGACTGTTTAGGAATTGTAATCGATTCTTTATCAAAAAATGGAATTAGTTTTTTGGCATCTAGATCTATGAAAGGGAACAACTTGTTTTCTATAATGATATTACAAGGGTTATGAGACAAAATCCGGTAAGGTTTGTCAACAAGTTTCAACTCTTCTGATTGCTGACGAATTGAGAGAAAATAACGGGTTCCCTCTTCCTGCCTGATGATGTTAAATATTGTTTCCGCTGGTTCTTTTAAGACCTTTATCTGATGATCCTTGTTAAAGAATTTGTGTTTTTCTTTAAAATATAGCTGGGTGTCTGTTTTAAATATTTTTTCTGCAAGCTCAGCCTGTCTTTTTTCTATGTATGGACGAATTTTTTCCCTGGCAAATTCCTGTGTTATATTTGCTAAAAAGTTCCTTGGATCTTTTGCTTTTTTTTGTTTTGAAAATAGTTTGAAAAGATTGGTATCACTATATTTATCAATGATGTTCACCATTTCAATTTGATCAGTGTTTAGAAGAGAGGCATAGGAATCAATATTCAGGCTGTTGAGTTTGGCTACAATCGGGTAGAAACCTTTATTGGGCAGTAAGTCAATAATATAAGCCTGGGCAATAACACCCAGCAGTTCATGTTCCTGTATGCCAATGATAAATTTTTTCAAACCCGGAAATTTTAAGTTGCAAAAATACAATTAACTCAATAATTTATCTATCTGTGATGATTATTTTTCTGTTAAGCTTGTATTTCAATAAAATCAACTTTTTTGAATTTTCTCTTTTCAAAACCTTCCCTGAAATTTGTTTTCAATTTTTGAATCAGTTAACTTTAAAAAACTATTTTGATTTTATTAAAACTTTATTTCATCAAATTTTAAAGATATTATTTTACTACCCCCTCTTTTAAGGCGGGGTTATGAATAATTCAGGCTAAAAAGTGTAACTTTAATATTCCTCAATCATGCCAACAACAGACGATCCCGCAGAACTTAAAGAACGAATTCAAAAGTTGGAAAAGGAGTTGAAAGAAAAAGACCAGGTTTTACAAACTTTGTTTTCGGTTACTAAAGATACTGCTTTTATTGTAACCGATATAAACGGCGAAAATTCAAGAATTCTGGATTGTAATACCGGAACAGAGAATTTGTTCAATTATCCAAAAGATGAATTGATAGGAACCCCGATAATTAAACTACATGAGAAGAAAGACAAGGAAAATTTTCCGGTTTTAATGGAAAAAATGAGCAAAGGGGAAAAGGGCTTTCATGATGATTTGTGCCTTGTAAAAAAGGATGGAGAGAAATTTCCTGCCAGACTTGCTGTTTATCCTGTATTTGATGAAAAAGAAAACCTTGTAAGAATGCTTGGAATCGCTTTTGATGTTAGTGATTATTACAAGGTGAAGCACGAGTTAGAACAGGAACATAAAAGATACAAAACACTTTTTGAAAATACAGGTACTGCAACCTGCTTGTTTGGAGATGACAGTGTCATCAGAATGGCAAATAAAAAATTTGAAGAATTATCAGGTTACAGCAGGGAAGAGCTTGAAAACCAATTGAAATGGTCTGATTTTGTTTCTGCGGATGATCTTGAAAAAATGAGTAGATACCATGAACAGCGAAATAAACAAAAAGGAAATCCACCCACCGAATATGAATTTACTTTCCTGAATAAAAAAAGAGAAAAAAGAAGAATTAGGTTAAAAATAGGACTTATTGGGGATACTAAAGAACGAGTTGCCTCCCTGGAAGATGTGTCTGAGTTTTATAAAACAAGAGAAGAATTGAAAGAAAACCAGGAAATTTTTGAGGCATTCATGAGCCAGCTCCCCGGAGGAGTGTTTATTAAAGATGAAGAATCTCGGTTGCTTTACGTCAATGATTTTATTCAAAAGCGATTAGGAAATTTTGATTGGAAAAACAAAACGAATGATGAACTGTTTTCAAAATCATATGCAGAAAAAATAAGCAAAGATGATGCACTGGTATTTAAAGAGGGATTTCAAAGGTTTTATCAGTCATTACCCGATGAGAAAGGGAAAACCGATGATTTTGAGACAATTAAATTCAGAATTGACAGGGAGGGCAAAAAGCCTTTATTGGGTGGTATTGCTGTTGATGTGACGAATAAACTTAAAATAGAACGTGAACTCAAAAGGAGTGAGCAAAAATTTAGCCAGTTATATCATAACTCTATTGTAGGGATGGCATTTGTCCGGCTGGATTTTGAAATTGTGGAGGCGAACCAGGCTTATTGCCACATGTTAGGCTATAATGAACATGAAATGAAAGGAAAAAAAATATGGGAATTTACACACCCTGAGATCCTTGAAGAGAACATGAAAAAACAGGAAGAGTTAGTAAAAGGTGAAAGAGATTCTTACCGGATCGAGAAAATGTTTATACATAAAAAAGGACATACTGTTTATGGAATCTTAAACGCAAGTCTTATTCGAAATGAAAAGGGGGAACCTGATTTCTTTATTGGCCAGGTTATAGATGTTACAGACAGAAAGATGGCTGAGCTTAACAACCTTGAAAACAGGAGAAGACTCGAAATATTAATATCTAACCTGCCTGGCGTGGTATACAGATGCATTAACGAACGGGAATGGACGATGAAATATTTAAGCGCCGGAATTGAAAGTCTGACGGGTTATAAAAAAGATGAAATTATTGATAACAATATTATTTCTTATGGTGATATCATACATCCTGACGACAAGGAATATGTCTGGAATCATATTCAGAAAAATATTGAAATTGGGAAAATTTTTGAGATTGAATACAGAATTATTACAAAAGATAAAAAGGAAAAATGGGTTTGGGAAAAAGGCCAGGCTGTGCTTGTAGATGAAAAAGGATATGTTCGTATTGAAGGTTTCGTAGAGGATATAACCAGGGAGAAATATGACAGACAGGCATTGATAGAGAGTGAGGAGAAGTACAGGGTCCTGGCAGAGACCGCCCGCGATATAATAGGGATTCATGATATGAATGGAAAAATCCGGTATCTGAATTCGGCTGCCTTAAACTTTCTTGGTTTAAGAAGGGAAGAGGTTGAAAAAAAATATATTAAAGATTTTTTGCCTGTGGAAGTATGGAATAAAATGGAATTCCGGAAAGCAAAAAGAAAACAGGGAAATAAAGAAAGACTTATTTATGAAACTGAATTTATCAATAAGGAAGGGAAAAAAATGCCTGTAGAAGTAAATTCTTCTCCTATTATACAGAACACAGGTAGTAGTGGCGTATTAATTGTAGCCAGGGATATTACTGAAAGAAAAGAATATGAGAATGAATTGAGAGAAAAAGAGCAACGGTACAGAATTCTTTTTGAAACTACGGGAACAGCTACCTTTGTGTTTGGAGATGATAAGGTAATTACAATGTGTAACGAGGGATTCGAAAAATTATCCGGATATTCTAAGAAGGAAATCATCAACTATATGAAATGGTCGGATTTTGTGCATGAAGATGATTTGTCACGTATGTTATGGTACCATAAGAACAGACCCTATAGTAATGATGTTCCGCGTGAATACGATTTTCGATTTGTTGATAAGGAGCATACTCTAAAGTATATACACATAACAATTAAGATGATTCCTGATTCGAAAGAGAGAATAGCTTCGTTTCTTGATATAACAGATTTGAAAGAAACAGAGGAAGAACTTAAAAACAACCAGGAAAGACTTGCCCTGGCATTGGAAGGAGGAGAGCTTGGACTTTGGGACTGGAATACAAGGACAGATTATGTATTTTTTAGTGAAAGATGGGCTTCAATGCTGGGCTATAAGAAAAATGAAATTAAACCTCATGTGAATACCTGGAAAACTATGCTGCATCCTGAGGATGAAAAAAGAGTCTATGAAGAACTTAAAGCTCATCTGGATGGAAAAACTAAAAGCTACTATACGGAACACAGGTTGAAAACAAAATCCGGATACTGGAAATGGGTTTCCGACAAAGGGAAAGTTGTTCAAAGAGATGAAAAAGGTAACCCGCTTAGAGTTATTGGCGTTCACCAGGATATTTCTAAAAGAAAAAAAGCAGAAATACAATTGAAGAACTGGAATAAGGAATTGGAAAACCGAGTGCAGGAAAGAACCGCACAATTGCAGGAAACAAATAAAGAACTTGAATCTTTTTCTTACTCTGTTTCACACGATCTGAAAGCGCCACTTAGAGCAATAGATGGGTTCTCTAAAATACTGATGGAAGAGATTGAACAAGATATCTCTGAAGATAACAAACGATATCTTAAGATTATTCGTGATAATGCGTTAAAAATGAACCAGTTAATAACAGATTTGTTGTCTTTCTCCCGTTTGGGGCGGAAAGCACTAAAAGAACAACAGGTAAACACAGTTCAACTGGTTAAGAAAGTTTACCAACATGAGAAAGTGAATCTTACAAACAGAGAACATCAGTTTGTATTGAAACCTTTACCAGAAGTAGTAGCAGATAAACGGATGTTAGAGATTGTTTTTACTAATCTTATCTCTAATGCTTTTAAATATACAATAGACAAGGAAGTTGCTTATGTGGAAGTTGGATTTGAACAGAAAGAGAAGAAACAGGTTTTTTATGTGAAGGACAATGGCGTTGGATTTGATATGAAATACATTGATAAAGTGTTTGGTGCTTTTCAGAGACTACACAATGATGAAAAATATGGAGGTTCGGGTATAGGGCTTAGTATTGTGCAAAGAATTGTAAACAAGCATGGAGGAAAGATTTGGGCAAAATCAGAACCTGGTAAGGGGAGTATTTTTTATTTTTATGTGAACCCGAATAATTAACTTCGTTGAGGGCTTCGCCGTTCAAAAATTATTCCTGGCTTCGACAGCGACTAAGGTTCACTAAAATTTTTTAAAAATTTTAGTGAACCTTAGTCGGGGTTAATCTGCATTTTATTCATATTTATAAAAATTTATGAATAATGCAGTTTAACTTGTAAAAATTGATTTATTTATTTAAATTCGATAATGAAACATTTCTTCTTATGGCAAATGATAATGTAGAAATTTTACTGATAGAAGACAACCCGAATGATGCAGAATTGACTAAAAGGGCTTTACAAAAACATAAACTGACAAACAGATTGATTCATATTTCTGATGGAGAAGAAGCTGAGGAGTTTCTGTTCTGCAAAGGAAAATACAACGACAGAAAAATGGAAGTTCAGCCCAAATTAATTCTTCTTGACTTAAAACTACCCAAGGTTGATGGGCTTGAGATCCTGAAAATGATCAGGAATAATGATAGAACAAAGTTTATCCCGGTGGTTGTTCTTACATCATCAAACGAAGAAAAAGATATGGTGGAAAGTTATAAGTTAGGTGTCAACAGCTATATAGAAAAACCCGTGGAATTTGATAAATTTATTAAGGCTGTATCCGATGTTGGTTACTATTGGTTGCTGCTGAACAGAAGTTTATATTAATAAAATCAAAACGGTTTCTTACTATTCATCAATTAAATGAAAAAAAAACTATCCATACTCCTTTTGGAAGATAATCCTGCTGATGTTGAGTTAATTAAAGCTGAACTAAAAAGGGCTAAGGTTAATATAGAACAATTTCATGTAGTTGATAACAAGACAGATTTTTCAAGAGAACTGAAAGAATTTTCAATGGATATTATTCTTTCAGATTACACCCTGCCACAGTTTGATGCTATTTCTGCTTTAGAAATAGTCCGGGAAATAAAGCCAGAAATCCCATTTATTGTCGTTACAGGAACATTGGACGAAGAAACTGCTGTAGATACCATTAAATCAGGTTCCTGGGATTATGTTCTGAAAGAGAGACTGGTGCGTCTTGGGCCTGCCCTTAAAAATGCAATGAAACTAAAAGCGGAAAAAGATAAAACAAGGGAGGCTGAATCTGAAATACGTAAACTTTCAATAGCACTGGAACAAAGCCCTTCTTCCGTAATGATAACCGATAAAGAAGGGTGCCTGGAATATGTAAATCCAAAATTTGAAGAGACAACAGGTTACTCAAAAGAAGAAGTTATTGGTAAGAACCCTTCTTTTCTTGAGTCTGAAGATACTGATAAAGAAGTTTTTGAACAACTGTGGAATACAATTCTGGAGGGTAAGGAATGGAGGGGAACCTTTAAAAATGTAAAAAAAGACGGCTCTGTTTATTGGGAAAAAGCAACTATAGCACCCATTTTTAATGAAGAAAAAGAAATAATAAATTTCATCTGTCTCAAAGAAGATATTACACAGCAAATTAAAGCAGAAAATAAAATAAGGGAGCTGAAAGAGTTCAATGAGACGATTCTGAATACAATGAAACAGAGCATCATTGTTGAGGATAAAGATCAAAATATCATTTTTGCCAACCCCGCTTTTTATAGATTAACAGGTTATGAAAAGAATGATATTCTTGGCAAAAACTGGAGTGTACTTGTGCCAGAAGGGATGAAAAATGAGATTGACCAGATAATTCAAAAAAGAGATAATAAATTACCCGATAATTATGAAGCACAGGTAAAGGCAAGTTCAGGCAAAAGACTTCCTGTATATGTCACAACAAGTCCCATTCTTAAAAATGATAATTTTAACGGTATTATTGTTGTACTTACTGATATTAGGCCGCTGAAAGAGAAAGAAGAAGAAATTAAAAAAGCAAAGGAAAAAGCCGAGGCATCGGATAAGCTTAAATCCGAATTCCTGGCAAATATGTCCCATGAAATAAGAACTCCAATGAATGGTATTATGGGTTTCATTAAATTGTTAAAGCGCGAAGGAGCGACTGATGATATGTGGGAACATTATGTTGATATTATCTACCAAAGTTCAAATCAGCTATTGAGAATAATCAATGATATTGTTGATTATTCTAAAATACAGGCCGGCCATTTTGAAATTGAACAGGATGAAATATTTCTTGATAAATTTATAATGAATATCAGGGATATGTTTAATGAAGAAAAAGTAACCTACGGGAAAAGTAATCTTGATATTCATGCCAGAACCCCTGGAAAACATTCAGAACTGACCATATTTTCTGATGAGAGAAAACTGAAACAGATTTTATCTAATCTTATGGAAAATGCCCTTAAATTTACCAATGAAGGCTATATTGAAATTGGTTACTTAACAAAAGAGTCTTCAGTTGAGTTTTATGTTAAAGATACTGGAGTAGGGATTTCTAAAGATAAGCATGAAATTATTTTTGAAAAATTTCGCCAGGCTGATGGAACAAATACCAGGCAATATGGAGGAACAGGTTTAGGACTGGCTATTACAAAAAAACTTACAGAACTCTTGGGCGGAGAGATTCATATAGATTCAAGTCCGGGTGAAGGAAGTACTTTTGGTATTTCTTTTCCTTTCCAGCTAAAAGAAAATAAAAATATTGATTCTTTCTCTTTTAAAACAGCCAATTATAACTGGGAAAACAGAAAAATTTTGATTGTTGAGGATGATTATACCAGTTATCTGTATTTTGAAAATCTCCTGCAACCTACAAATGCGGTGATATTACATGCTGAAAATGCTGAGAAAGGTTGGGAAATTTATTCCAGGGAAATGCCGGATATAATATTAATGGACATCAGGCTTGAAAAAATGACAGGCCTCGATCTTACCCGGAAAATAAGAGAAAAAGACAAAAAAACCACAATTATTGCCCAAACTGCCTATGCAATGACTGATGATAAGAAAAAATGTTTAAGTGCAGGATGCGATGATTATATTACCAAACCCGTAGATATTGAATTACTTTTTAAAAAACTTGAAAATTATTTATAATTCAGGTTATATTTTCTATCATATCTATTCTCCGGGATTTATACTTCGCCTTTTTCGTAAATGATTGATTTTTATTGGCTCTTTAAAACGATATTTTGCAATTAAGAATCATTCTAAATAGGATTGGAGGTTCCATTATGTGTAAAATTAAAACGAGATTATTGTATAGCATATTTTCTACATTTTGTTTTTATAAATACATATTATAAATTAAGCCCTTATTTAAATATTTCTGGTTATTTATAACTAAAGTTTTCATTCTATGCGAGTTCAAAGAATTCCCAAACAAAAAGACATTGCAGATCAGGAAGAAGTAGACTTAAGTCTGCTCGATCCGCTTATTGAAAAGTATAAGAATAAAAAAGGTAACCTGATTCCTCTTTTGCAGGGTGCCCAGGACATCTACGGGTATTTGCCTTATGATGTTTTTATTAAATTGTCTGAAAAGACAGGTATTGAATTAAACGAAATGTATGGGGTGGCAACCTTTTACACCCAATTTCGATTAAACCCTGTAGGGAAGCATATAATAAAAGTTTGCCATGGTACTGCATGTCATGTACAGGATGCAGGAACAATTACCGAGTCGCTTGAGGATGCATTAAAAATTAAAGATGGAGAAACAACTGAGGATAATATATTTACACTGGAGTCAGTGGCTTGCCTGGGTTGTTGCTCTTTAGCACCTGTAATGATGGTTGATGGAACCATTTATGGAAAATTAACCGGAAAGAAAGCTGTTAAAATTATAAAAGAAATAAAGATTAAAGAGAGCAATTAGGCTCTTTTTCTTATTGAACCCAACTAATCTTATAATTATGAAAAAACCTAAAATATTAGTCGGTCTGGCAAGTTGTGGTATTGCTGCCGGAGCTGATAAAGTTTACAATAAAATCAAAGAACTGAAAGAAGCCGATAAACTTGATATAGAACTTACAAAAACAGGTTGTATAGGAATGTGCTATCGCGAGCCTCTTGTTGAGGTAGTGGACGACTCAGGGTCTTATTTGTATGGTGAGATAGACGAACAAAAAGCTGTGGAAATTCTGGATAAGCACATAGGAAGCAATGAACCTATAAAGGATTATGTAGTGAAAACAGACCTTTTTGAAACAAAAGATGATTCATTCTGGGAAGGACAATCTAAAATAGCTTTAAGAAATTGCGGAGTGATTAATCCGGAGAAAATTCAGGAGTATGAAGAAAAGGATGGCTACCAGGCTATCAGAAAAGTAATTACCAATGATATTTCCCAGGAAGATGTGATTCAAACCATACTCGATTCAGGACTCAGAGGTAGAGGTGGCGGTGGTTTCCCTACAGGAATGAAATGGAAGTTTACTTATAAAAATCAGGCTGATAAAAAATATATCATTTGCAATGCCGACGAAGGAGACCCGGGAGCATTTATGGATCGGTCACTGCTGGAAGGAGACCCCCATGCTGTTATTGAAGGTCTTATTATTGGAGCCTATGCCACGGGTGCATCCGAAGGAGTTATATATTGCCGGGCTGAATATCCCCTGGCCATTAAAAGATTGAATATTGCTCTTGATCAGGCCCGCGAAAATGGATACCTGGGTAAAGACATCCTTGGAAAGAAAGGTTTCAACTTTGATCTTTATGTAAAGGAAGGTGCCGGTGCTTTTGTTTGTGGAGAGGAAACTGCTTTAATGGCCTCAGTAGAAGGACACAGGGGAATGCCCACCAAAAGGCCTCCATTCCCTGCTGAAAAAGGATTGTGGGAGCAACCTACCAACATAAATAATGTGGAAACATATGCCAATGTTCCGCAAATAGTCTTAAACGGTGCTGAATTCTTTAATAAATATGGTACCGAAAAAAGCAAAGGAACCAAAGTATTTGCACTTACAGGGAAAATAAATCATGGTGGCTCTGTTGAAGTGCCCATGGGGATTACAATAAATGACATAATTTTTAAACTGGGAGGTGGCATACAAAACGATAAAAAGTTTAAAGCTGTCCAGTTGGGAGGCCCATCAGGTGGATGTATCCCGGAATACCTGAAGGAAACTACCATTGACTATGATTCTGTGAATGCTACGGGTGCAATTATGGGATCAGGAGGAATGGTAGTTATGGATGAAACCACATGTATGGTTGATGTTGCAAAGTTTTTCCTCGATTTTACCAGAAAAGAATCCTGCGGGAAGTGTACATTTTGCCGAATAGGTACTAAAAGAATGCTGGAGATTCTTGAAAGAATTACTGAAGGAGAAGGACAGGAGGGTGATATTGAAAAATTGGAGGAACTGGCTCATCAGGTTAAAGAAAATTCTCTTTGTGGACTCGGACAAACAGCGCCCAATCCTGTATTAACAACCATTAAATATTTTAGGGATGAATACGAAGCTCACATTAAGGATAAAAAATGCCCGGCCAAGAGCTGTAAGAAGTTAATTACCTACACTGTTGATCCCGAAAAATGTACGGGCTGTACTGTTTGTGCTAAAAATTGCCCCGTTGACGCCATTTCAGGCGAACGCAAAGAAGTTCATCATATAGATCAGGATGTTTGCATAAAATGTGGGGTTTGTTACTCCAAATGTAATTTTGATGCAATAATCCTGTCGTAATTATTTTAAAGATTGTTAAAAGAAAAGCCTTGAAAAATGAAAGAAAAACTCAATATAACCATAAACGATAAGAATATAGAAGGATATAAAGGTGAAACAATACTTGAGGTAGCAAAAAGAGAAGAAATTGAAATTCCAACTCTTTGTAACGATCCCAGGTTAAAACCTTACTCTTCCTGTTTTGTATGTGTAGTAGAAATTGAGGGCAAAGGAACTCAGCCTTCCTGCTCTACAGAGATACAAGAGGGAATGAAAATATACACGAAAAACGAAGCTGTAAAAAAAGCCCGGAAAACTGCCTTAGATCTTTTGGTCAGCAATCACTTTGCTGATTGTGTGGCACCCTGTACAGAAGAATGTCCTGCAGGTGTTGACGTTCAGGGATATATCTCATTGATAGAGAAAGGTCTTTATAGCGAAGCTATTGGACTGATCAAACAAACCAATCCTTTGCCGGCTATTTGTGGACGTGTGTGTGTAAGACCTTGTGAGCTGGCCTGTAGGAGAAACTATCTCGATGAAGGAACAGGCGTGGGAATTGATTATCTTAAGCGTTTTGCAGCAGATAAAGACCTTCTTAATGGTACTGATCATTTTAAACCAGAAGTTGCAACTGCAACAGGCAAAAAAATCGCTATTATTGGTGGCGGCCCGGGTGGGCTTTCTTCTGCTTATTTCTTGCAGCAAAAAGGACACCAATGTGATATTTTCGAAGCCGCTCCTCATGCGGGAGGCTGGCTCAGATACGGTATACCGGAATATCGTTTGCCTAATGATGTGCTTGACAAAGAAATTGAAACCATTACTGAACTGGGCGTTAATATCTTTTGCAATCAGAAATTAGGAGACAATCTGAGTTATAAAGATTTAAAAAAGAAATATGATTCAGTAATCTTAACAATCGGTGCACAAAGAGGGACGCTTATAAGAGCAGAAGGTGAAGATGCTGAAAATGTGTTTTCAGGAATTGACTTCCTGAGAAACATGGAAATGACCGGCCAAAAATATGATTTCAGTGGTAAAACGATTGCCGTAGTAGGCGGTGGTAACACAGCTATGGATTGTTGCAGAACTTCTCTCCGGTGCGGTGCTGAAAAAGTATACGTGATTTACCGTAGAGCAGAGGAGCAAATGCCTGCAAATCCAATAGAGGTGCATGAATCAAAACTGGAAGGCGTTGAATATATGTTCCTTACAAATCCAGTAAGGGTTAATAAAGATAAAAACGGGAAGCTGAAGTCACTCACTCTGATTAAAATGGAATTAGGTGAACCGGACTCTTCGGGCCGAAGAAGACCCATACCTATTGAAGGTTCAGAGTTTGATATGGAACTTGATTATGTCCTGGCTGCTATTGGACAGAAGACAGATGTGAATTTTCTTGATGACATTAATAAAAACAGTTCAAAGGGTGAACTGAAACTCAATCGCTGGGGCGATATCGATGCTGATGAGCAAACCTTGCAAACAAGCATTGAAAATGTATTTGCCGCAGGAGATGGTGTAACTGGCCCGGCTACAATAATTGAAGCAGTGCAGCAGGCACAGATAGCTTCCAGAAGTTGTCACCAATATCTTCAGGGAGAAGAAATCAAGCCCGAACCAAAAGAATTTATCAGCCGCAAGAGCAATTTCAGGGAACTGACCAAGGATGATTTTGCGGAACGTTATAAGCAACAAATGAGAGAAGAAATGCCCACGCTTGATCCCAAAAACCGGATGAACTTCAAGGAAGTTGAACTGGGTTACAAAAACGAACAGGTAGCTGATAACGAGACCGGAAGATGTATAGAGTGTGGTTGCAGTGAACTGTTCACCTGTGATCTGAAAAAGCTCGCCAGTGAATACGGGGCTGAACAAAATAGATTTGATGGCGATTTTCATGAACATGATGTTGATTTTTCTCATCCATTCATCGAAATTGATAACAATAAATGTATTCTTTGCTCCCGTTGTGTACGTATATGCAGCGAAGTGGTAGGAGCAAATGCCTTAGGCATGGTTAATCGGGGATTTGAAACTTATGTGGCCCCGGTTATGGGATTGTCCCTGACAGAAACAAATTGTGAATCATGCGGATTGTGCATATCTGCTTGTCCTACAGGTGCAATTACGGAACACACTGAGTTTAAACCTGCCCCAATAAAATGGGATACGGTTTCTTCGATATGTAATTACTGTTCTGTCGGCTGTGAAGTAAATTATCACCATAAGAGTGGATTTGTACTACGAACAACAGGAAAAGAAGGGTTAATTAATACCGATGGAAATATATGCAAATATCCTAAATTTGGATATAATTATCTGAACGAAGGTGACAGGATTACCAAACCTCTTCTGAAAATAGACGGCAAATTCGAAGAAATAGATTTTGAAAAAGCCTACGATATAATACAGGACGAGATAAAAGGTGTGGATCCGGATGAAAATAGTTTCTTCGCCGGTGCAAGGTTATCTAACGAAGAGATGTATCTGTTGCAAAAGCTCGCCAGGATTGGAGCTAATACAAACAACATTTACAGTTTCCATTACCTGAATTCATTTTACGGAAATGATAAAAATTATAAAGCAAATCTTCCTTTTAAAGAAATTGAAAAGGCAAGTAGAATTTATTTGATTGGCTCCGAATTAAATGAGGATAATGGCGTCGTTGGATTTATGGTAAATGATGCCCGAAATAAAAATAACATTCCTGTAAATTTAGTTACCAACCAGGAGAAATCAAGTATGGAGCATAAAGTCGATCACAAACTGAAGATAAAATCCTATTACCATTTTGTGAAAGCAGTAAATCATTATCTCCTTTCAAAAGGTATGGAAAATCAGAAATTTATTAAAGATCGATGCAAAGATTTTAAAGAATATAAGAAGAAATTGCTGGAGGAGAGTTTTGATGAATTAATTGAAAAGAGTGGCGTATGCTGTAAAGAGCATTTGGCCGACTTTGCCGAGCAATATAATAAGGAACAAAATGCTATAATTCTCTTTTCTGAGAAGTATATAACACCTGCTACAGGGGCAGAAATGTTTAACCTGGCAATGTTGACAGGCAAATTAGGAAAAACAGCCAACGGTCTGATTTCCCTGAAAGAAAAAAATAACGGACAAGGACTTATAGATATGGGAATAATATCTGACAGAGGAGTAGGAAATCAATACTTAACTGATAAGAAGTTTGCAAAGAAACTGAAGAAACTTTGGGGTGTTGATAATTTACCTGAATTGCCAGAGGAAGATCCAATTACACTCATGGAAAAGGGTGAAATTAAAAAATACTATATTTTTGGAGAAGATCCGTTAGGATGTGCAATCGATAAAGAGCGAATTATGAAATGGCTTAGCGATGCAGAATTTGTAATGGTTCAGGATTACTTTATTACAGAAACAGCACAGGAAGCAGACTTAATTCTGCCAGCTACATTCCCACTTGAAACTTCAGGAACATTTACAAATGCACAGCGCTATATTCAGCAGTTTGAAAAACAACTGAAAAGTAAGGTTGAAAAAGAAGGGTATAAGCAAATCCTTGATATGATGGATATGCTGAAAGTAAAAAATAAATTTAAAAATGCCCATGATGTGAGAAAAGAGATCATTAAATTATTGCCAGAGAATGTTGCGTTCGAATATAATTTTGAATATACCATGGAAGACAGTGAAGAAACTCAGTTCTTTAATCATGGTTGTGATATTCTTGTAAAAAAGTTTGATGATAAATTTGACAATGCTTTTAAAGCAAAGAAGAAAGAATTTGTTCAAGTTGAAAATTAATTTTATATTGCATTAAAAATATGAATAATATGAAAGAGTTTCACACAGTTGATGATATATTGGATTTTGCTATGAATTCCGAGCAGGAAGCTGTTGATTTTTATAATGAACTTGCTGCTAATTCCAAAAATGAAGAGATGCAGCAGATTTTTAACCAATTTGCACAGGAAGAAATCGGACATAAAGCAAAAATCCGTAAACTGAAAGAAGAAGGAACATATAAGCTTGATAAACAGCAGGTTGAAGACTTAAAGGTTAGCGATTATATGGTACATGTAGATCCAACGCCGGATATGGATTACCAGGATGCTTTAGTACTTGCAATGAATAAAGAAAAAGCTGCCTTCAGGCTTTATATGGATCTTTCAGAAAAAGCCAATAATGAAGAGATGAAGCAATTGTTTTTATCTCTCGCACAAGAAGAATCTAAACATAAACTCAGGTTTGAACTTGAGTATGATGAGAATGTATTGAAAGATAACTAATACATTAAAAAAATTCTATATCAAATGTTTTAGAGCCTGTAGCTAAAAGACTACAGGCTTTTTATATTATTTAACTTTTTTATCTTTTTTTTTGCTTCACTCTTTATTACTTTTGTATATTAATTAATCAATTTTTTGAAAGTGGACAAAATATTTAAGCTGGGACTATTATTCATTTTTGTAAGTTTTTCGATTTCTTCCACATTTGGACAAGAAGATACCTTAAAGATTGAAAGATCTGATAATAAAGTTATAATAGGCGGGGATCTGTATTATATTCATGTTGTGGAAAAAGGACATACCCTCTATTCAATTTCTAAAGCGTATAATGTATCACAAAGGGAGATTGCAAGTGAAAATCCCAATATCCTGCTGGGTTTACGTCCGGGGCAGGCCCTGAAAATCCCATTTTCAGAAAAAGATTTAAAACAAAAATCAGAGAAAGCTAAAGAGAAATATACTTACCATAAAGTAAAGAAGGGAGAGACTTTATATTCGTTATCAAAACGCTATAATGTTTCAGAGGAGGCCATAAAACAATACAATCCGGTTTTAATGGATGAGGAATTAAAGGCGAGGCAAACTATTAAAATTCCACGAACCGGCAAACTAAAGAAGTTAAAAAAAATAGAAGGGAAGAAGATATCATCAAAAGATACAACTATTGGTAAATCACTGGGTATTGCTGAAGACAAAAATTTTATATACCACAAAGTGGATAAAAAGGAAACTTTATATTCTATTTCAAAAGAATATGGAGTGAGCATCGAGAAAATTAAAGAACTTAATCCGTATTTGTTAAAAAAAGAATTACAGTTTAATTCAGTAATTAAAATTCCTGCTGTTTCGGAAGAGGAATCACATATTTTTGCAAAAGAAAAAGCAGAAGAGCTCGAAAGATTAAAAGATACTGTTCCTGTTTATTACAAAATAAATGAGCAATTGATGGATAGGTGCGACAGTTCCGCACTCTATAAAAATAAAACAATTCATGCCGCACTGTTTTTACCTTTTCACATTGAGAAAAATGCTGAGAAATTTTATATTGATAGCTCCGAAGTAAATGAAGAAGGAGAGAAGAATTATAAGAAAATCCGTCGTTCACCATATTATATTTATCCTTCTTCTGAAAATTTTATTGAATTTTACGAGGGTATTCTGTTAGCCCTTGATTCCATCAAAAATACAGGAATCTCAGTTAAGCTTAGTGTTTATGATACAAAACGCGATTCATTCCAGGTGAGAAGTATCCTTTATGAAAATGATTTTAGTGAGACAGATTTAATCATTGGTCCTGTGTATAAAGAAAATTTCAAAATTGTTTCTGAATTTGCCAGGGAAGAAAAAATTCATATTATCTCACCTTTTTCAAAGGTAACTGAACAACTGAGCAAAAATCCATACATTATACAAATACAGCCATCCAGGGATGCACAACTTGAAAAGTTCGCATCTTATATTTCAGATTACAGCAATCATAATATGGTTCTTGTGCATACAGGAGACAGTTTGTATTACCCTGAAATTAAGTATTTTAAAAGCAAGGTCTTTTCCTGTATTTCGCAGGACACCTCTATTGCTGATATCAGGTTTAAAGAAGTGGCTTTTAAGGATAGTCTTTATTACCTGGAACAGGCTATGAATTTAAAGGAAAAAAATATTGTAATCGTACCCTCCAGAAACGAGGCTTTTGTTACTGATGTAGTAACCAATTTAAATACTCTGGCTAAAAAAGATTACAATATTAAATTATTTGGTTATTCCAATTGGCTTAATTTTAGAAATCTAGAAATTGAATATTTTTATAATCTGCAGCTTTCATTGTTTACTCCATTCTATGTCGATTATAAGAATGCTACAGTTAAAAATGTGATTCGGAAATACAGACATAAATTTAAAGGAGAACCCACTAATTATGTGTATCATGGGTATGATGTAGGTTACTATTTTTTCAATTTAATGTATAAATTTGGAAACGAATTCCAGTCCTGCATGAATGCCTATCGCCCTGAGTTATGTCATTCTCATTTTCAGTTTTTTAAGCGGTATTACGATACTGGAATTGAAAATATTTCGGTATATGTTCTGAACTACTTACCCAACCTGACTATCCAGAGAAAACTTCTCCAGACTTTCTAATAGTTCGTCTTTTTTTTTTACCTTTATAGTCATTTAAAGTGTTAAAGATAAATTGTTAATATATAAACAAAAGGAGGATTAATATGTCTCAATACCATGAAGAAGCTAATGAACTCTCAGAACAGGCAAAAAATTTTACGAGAGCTCTTAATAGTTTAAAAGAAGAAATTGAAGCAGTTGATTGGTATAATCAACGGGTTGATCTAACAAAAGATGAAGAATTAAAAAAAGTACTGGCCCATAATCGTGATGAAGAAATTGAACATGCATGTATGGCCATCGAATGGTTAAGAAGGAACATGCCGGTATGGGATGAAGAACTAAGAAATTGGTTGTTTAAAGAAGGAGATATTGTGGATGAACATCATGATGATCACGAAGAGGATGAAGGAGATGACAACCAGACTGGTAACGATTTAGGAATTGGTAAATTAAAATAAAAGGAGGTATTATGAATATTTTACGCCAAGAATTAGCGCCCATTACCCAGGAAGGCTGGGATGAAATATATGATGTAGCAAAGGATGTATTAACGAATAAACTTACAGCCAGAAAATTTGCTGATATTGAGGGCCCAAAAGGATGGTCTTTTGGAGGATTTTCATTAGGTCGTCTTGAGATCCCTAAAAATCAGAAAAAAGGAGAAGTTAACTATGGTATTAATACTTACCAGCCATTAACAGAATCAAGAGTAAGTTTTAAAATAAATATCTGGGAATTAGATAATGCTGTAAGAGGTGCAGAAGATGTTGACCTGGAGCCTCTTGAAATGGCTGCCGAAAAGATTGCTAAATTTGAAGAAGATGCAATCTATAAAGGATTTGAAAAAGGTTGTATTACAGGCATGATAAATTCTTCAGATCATAATAAGATGCAATTCCCTGCTGACAGCAATAAAATTATAGAAAAGATTGCTGAAGCGGTTGGAATCATGAAAAATAGTGCTATAGAAGGGCCTTATCAATTAATTACCGGAATCGATAAATGGAAAAAAACTTTTACGAATTCAAAAGGATACCCTCTGAATAAACAAATTAAAGACTTGCTGGGTGGAGATATTATACTAAATCCTAATATCGATGAAGCTTATCTTGTTTCTACACGTGGAGGGGATTTTAAAATGACACTGGGGCAAGATCTGTCCATTGGCTACGAATCTCATACGGACAAAGAAGTGCAGTTATATTTTACAGAATCTTTTACATTCCAGGTTCTCGAACCAAAAGCTTTAATAGTATTTGAATAAAATCTATAATTTTTTTAAAAGGATACATTCTTAAACGGGTGTATCCTTTTTTGTATTATTCTTTTATGATATCAACCGATTCTAGAATGTTGGTTATCTTTTCAAAGGAATAAGGTTTGGTCAGGAGCTCATTAAATCCTGCATTGTTATAATCATCAAAGAAATCATCAGGATTATGGGCTGTTAAGGCGATAACTATAACTTTACTTTTTGGAAAATCAAATTTATTTCGTATATGTCTTGTCGTTTCAACCCCATTCATTACAGGCATTTCAATATCCATCAAAACCACATCTATATCATTGTTTTTTAATATTTCCAGGGCTTCTTTTCCGTTGCACGCTTCAATAATGCTTCCCGCATGGTCGCTGATAATTTCTTTTAGTAAAATACGGTTCATGATAATATCATCTACAATCAGGAAAGAAATTTTCTTTTGATCCATCTGTTTTATCTTCTTTTTATTGTTTTAAAGATTACTATTTTTTCTTAAATAAAAAAATGAAGGAAATCAATTTTTGGCTATTCTATGTATCAGCCAAGCCTGCTTAGGGTTTTAACAATATCTTTACTTATAATATTAACCCTTCTTCCATCCAGTTTTATTATTTTATCGTTCTTAAATTCAGTTAGTGTACGTATAAGACTTTCTTTTGTCGTGCTTGCCAGTTCAGCAAGTTCAATTCTGGATAGTGGAAAGAAAAATTCTTCTGAATTATATATACTATCAGAAAAATAAAGAATAATATCAGCTATTCTTCCCGGGAGTTGCTTTTGTGATTGACTAATAAGTCCTGAAAATAACTTTAGATTGCTTGATGAAACGTACTTTAATAAAGCATACGCAAATTCTCCATTGTCCTTAACAATTTGTTCGAAAATGCTAAAATCTATAATAAAGATTTCTGTCTCTTCTACAGCTACCGCAGAGTAACTAAATGTTTCCTCTCCCAGGATTGAATTAAGACCTAAGTACTCCTTGGGTGTTCCTAATTTAAGAATTTTGGTTTTTTGATTCCTGTTCTCAGTAAAAAGCTTTACCAAACCAGATTTTATAAACATTATGTGGGAAGTACGCGTGTTTTGCTTGAAAATAACATCCTGGGCTTTATAAAAAACAATATTACTATTTTCTTCAACTAGTTTAACTTCATCATTGCTTAACAAATTTGCAAAGGGTATAATCAATCCCTTCTGTTTTTCTTCATATTTTTCTGCAAAGTGTTTTTCTTTACTTGTCATTCTTGTTTCTGTAAATTATTGTTTTAAAGATTCTTATAAGGTTAAAATGATTTGGATCAACTTACTGATAAATATAAATCACCATTTTTTAGTAATCCATATCATTAGCAAATGCTTGTACCATAGTAGTCCTTTTACGTAAATTTGTATCAGTAAATATTTAGAATCTTAGACTGCAATATAATAAAGATATTTGATAAATAACAAATATGAAAAACTTAAGCCGAAAAAAAATACTTGTAATCGATGATAGTGAGACCAACCTGGTTCTTTTAAAGGCAGTTCTCGAAGATGCAGGATATGAAGTAGAATTGGCTGAGAGTGCTAAAAAAGCGCATTCATTGTTTGATAGAGTGAAGCCTGATCTGATTTTACTTGATCTGCTAATGCCTAACGAAGACGGTTTCATGTTTCTCAGCAAAATGGATAATGGTTCTTCTGGCTTTCTTACCCCTGTAATAGTAGTTACAGCTTATGCCAATGAAGAAAATAAACAAAAAGCAAGAGGCCTGGGGGCCAAGGATATTATAGAGAAACCTATAGACATCCCGGAGTTTCTTTTAAAAATAAACAACGCATTGAACGAATAACCTATTGATTATGGATAGCAGTAATGAAAATAAAATTAAACTTCAGAATTTATTAGAAACTTATTCAGTAAAGGAAATATCCAGTATTTTTTCTGAAATAGACGATAAAATTTTGTCTCTCCATAATACATCTTCCGAAGACTTCTATAATCTAAATAAAGATTTTAAACATTTTTATAATGTAGCTAATCAGATTTCTGAGAATGCCTCTTCACTATTTGATTATATAGCAAGTAATGAGAATAATGGTTTTCTTAAAGATATTGAAAAGTTTTATAGTGCATTAAATGCTAAAAATGAACTACTGGATTATAATCTGGAGCTGGCTGAAGATATTCTTCAGAATATTTTTTCCGGGATAAGACACTCTTTTTTTCCTATTAAAAATTTTAAACAGAACCTTACCAGTTTGATGTTCCTTGAAACAAACCTGAAGTTTGATAAGAATGCAGAGGAAGATCAGAACATTCATTCTGTGGCAGAATTGGCGCAGGGAATAAAAGAAGAATTAAATCTTCTGGAAAAATTATTTGCCAGACTAAAACGCAGTATAAAAGAAGAGAACCAGATAGATAAGGCAGGATATAATGAAATACGTATTAATGAGGTACTTGTAAGATTAAAGGACGAATTATCTACTTATTCCGAACACTACAAGAATGCACGTGATCATATTCCGGAAATCAAAAAGCGAACTGATGAAACATCTCAAAGCATCAGCGATATTATTACCAATTTACAGTATCAGGATATAATTAAACAGAAAATGCAACATATCCAGGGTACCCATAAAGAGCTGGTTGGAGAATTGGATAAATTTAAAAATCAAAATAATAATACTACCCTGAATGAAAAGGCTAAATATTTTATCAGAATAAGAGATATTGCCGGGCTGCAAGCTGCCCAGCTGATGCATACAAATAAAAATTACCAGGAAGCAATCCAGAAAATTTCAGGGAAATTTCTTGAAATAGGTGAAAATATGACAATTGTATCAAAGAAATGTACAGAATATACTTCTTTTGATGCAGAGAAGCAAAAATTGTTTCTGGACTCTCTCAAAAAACAATTATCACAAGCCAAAACACAAATTGAAAAATTCTGCGATTTTAATCGGTATTTTCAGGAATATGTCAGTTCAATAAAAGATATTCTTGATAATGTAGTTAAAGTCGAAAATTCAATTGCTTCTAAGGTTGAAAAACTTGATGAATTTATTCACAAAATTGAAAATGCAAAAGAAAGTAACGAAAAAGATAATCATCTTAAATCTCAGATATTTCAGTTGTTTTCAGATATTTCAGCCAATGCAGAGTTGTTGAAAAAGGTAATTGATAAGCTTTCGGGTTATAATGAACAATTAAAAAACAGCGTTTCGGAAAACATTTCTCCCAATGATTATGAAGAAACAATTGTTTTGCCTGAAAAAATTGGAAATTATATTGAAAAACTAAATAAGATTGAATCAAAAATTTTAGAAAAGCTCCAGCAGAACAACGAACTAAGTGAGAAAATAATCTCTGAGATACAAACCTCAGTAGGAAACATTAAATATTACGAATATTTTGAAAGTATAATTACCCAAATCATTGAACAGTTGAATACCATTAATTTCAAACTTAAAGAAGGGGAAGATGAAGTAGAAGATAAAAATAAAAACTTAAAGCATTTAAAAGATAATTATACCATGAACTCAGAATTTCTCATCCATGACCAGGTTACTCAAGGAAATAATCCGGATATGGATATAGAAGATGAAAGCGGAGAACTTGAATTATTTTAATGCAAAATAAATAATTACTCAGATATGAAAACAAATAGCAATCACGTGAGCATCACTCCTTTTGGAAGCAAGAAGGAGAAAAAGGCCAGGATGACCATTGAGAGAGAGCTAACAATATACACGGCTCTTGAAATCAAGGAATATTTCATGGATGCACTTGAAAAATTTAATGAGTTAAAAGTTCAGATTAAGAATGTTGAAAATCTTGATCTGTCTTTTATCCAGTTAATTGAATCACTTAGAAAAACTGCTGAGGAGTATTCGAAGAAAATCGAAATTTCTGCAGAATTAACCGATGGAACAAAATCGTTGGTTGAGAATTCCGGATTTGATCCTCTTTTAAAAACTTGATATAAAAATTATAATTATGGGTAAAAATATTCTAATTGTTGATGATTCTGAAAGTATTCGGGAAGTTGTTAGCTTTACACTTGAAAATGAAGGGTATAATGTTATGATTGGCAACGATGGAACCGATGCCCTGAAATTTCTGGATGGTTCTCCAATCGACCTGGTTATTACTGATTTACATATGCCTGAAATGGATGGTATTTCTTTGATTAAAGAGATAAGGGCTAAGGAAGAATACAAAAGAATCCCTATTCTTTTTCTTACAACAGAATCACAAGCAGCTAAAAAACAAGAAGCTAAAGCAGCCGGAGCTACAGGTTGGATAATCAAACCGTTTGTTCCTGCAAAACTATTGGCTGCACTTAAAAAAGTTATGAGATAATGGATAAATTCAAAGAAAAGTTTATAGAAGAAGCAACGGAAAACATTGCTGAACTGGAAGATGCACTTCTGGCTCTTGAGAGCAACCCGGAAGATCCCGAACTGGTCGAAAGGGTGTTTCGTTCAATGCATACCCTGAAAGGGGGAGGTTCTATGTTTGGCTTCCAAAAGCTGAGTGATTTTACGCATCACCTTGAAAATATTTATGACAGGGTTCGCGAAGGGGCATTAAAAATTAACAAGGGACTTCTGGACCTTACATTACAGTCAGTTGATCATTTGAAAGATTTGTTGAAGGAAGGTGAGGAATTATCAAGAAATACTGAGACCACACATAAAAACCTTTCTATCCAGGTAATGAAATTTCTTGATGAGGAAAATACTAAAAACCAGGAAGAAAAATCTAATGCTCCTCAAAAACAAACAGATAATATAAAAACGTTTTATATATATTTTGAGCCTGATGAAAAGATTTTTGATGATGGTACAAATCCCTTATTCTTGCTGGATGAAATGTCCTCCCTGGGTGATATAAAGCCTCTTCCATGCTTTACAAATCTTCCAGGACTAAAGAACTACGATCCTTCAAAATGTTATACGCATTGGGAAATAATTCTGGCTACCTCAGAAGATGAGAATGCAATACATGATGTTTTTATCTTTGTCGAAGATCTGTCGAAAATTGAAATACATGAACTGGCTCCACGGAACCTACTGGAATCTGATAAGTTTTTAAAAAGACTTGGTGATAATTTTGATTTCAATAAAGATATTGGTGTTGATCAGGTCAAATCATTTGTAAAAGAGGTAGAAGCAAAGGATGGGAATAATGAAAAAAAGGAAACTCAGAAAAAGGGTGCCAACGGCAATGGAAAAGATAATATAATTTCAAGCATCAGGGTAGCTTCAGAAAAAATTGATCATATGATGAACCTGGTGAGCGAACTGGTTACAACTCAGGCCCGCTTAACTCTTTTTGCTGAGGAATCTGATAATGGCGAATTATCAGTGATTGCCGAAAATGTACAGAAACTTTCCAGGCAGTTAAGAGACAATGCTTTTGATATTGCGCTGGTGCCTGTAGAAACCATGCTTACAAGATTTAAACGATTGGTTCGCGACCTCTCCGGGAGTCTTAATAAAAAAGTTAATTTTACTGCCGAAGGTGTGGAAACGGAATTGGACAAGAATATTATTGAAACGCTTACCGATCCCTTATTGCATATTTTAAGAAATTGTATTGATCATGGAATTGAAACACCTGCTGAAAGAAAAAAGAAAGGAAAGCCTGAGGAAGGCAAAATTTTACTAAAAGCTTTCTATTCAGGAGCAAGTGTACATATTCAGATCCACGATGATGGAAAAGGAATTGATACGGAAAAGATTCGTGCAAAAGCTATTGAGAAAGGTTTAATTAGAAGTGAAGATGATCTCTCGAAAAGAGAAGTTTTTGAATTGCTTTTTAAATCGGGTTTTTCAACTTCTGAAAATGTAACCGATGTTTCCGGAAGAGGCGTGGGAATGGATGTAGTAAAAAGAAAACTTGCGGAGATAAGAGGAGAAGTGGAAATTGATTCTGAAAAAGATGTGGGTACCACCTTAACCGTTAAATTACCTTTGACTCTCTCTATTATTGATGGATTGCTGGTGAAAATTGAAGAGAACAGCTATATTATTCCTTTGTCTGCTGTCGATAAAATCTATGCAGCTAAACACAGTGATGTGGTGGACACCTTTAATAATCTTATCGTACTGGATGGGGAGCAAGTGCCATTCTATTACCTGAGAGAAGAGTTTAATTTGCCTGAATCCGGTTCGGACATGGAGGAAATTGTAGTTGTGGAATATGAAAATAAACGCATAGGAATGGTTGTAGATACTGTGATTGGAGAATACCAGGCTGTCCTTAAGTCGCTTGGTAGAATCTATAAAAATCAGGAATCTGTGTCCGGTGCTACCATACTGGGTGATGGTACAGTGGCTCTTGTTTTGGATACAAATAAGATGATTGATCAGTTTTCCGGACGAAAAAAAGAAAAACAAGATGTTGCAAAATAAAAATATTGGAGGTTAATTATGGATAAAGAAGATTTAAAACGAATAAATTCTTACCTGACCTTTAAACTAGGGGAAGAAGAATTTGCGGCTCATGTGAGCAAAGTCTTGAGTATTATGGAGATGACAAAGATTACAAAAGTCCCTAAATCTCCTGAATATATGAAAGGCGTTATTAATCTGCGCGGACAGGTGTTACCTGTTGTAGATACCCGGATAAAATTCGGAATGACTGCTACTGAATATACTAAAAATACTTGCATTGTAGTAATGGAAGTAGAAATGGGAAATGATTCTGTCCAGGTTGGTGCTCTTGTTGATTCTGTGCAGGAAGTTCTGGAAATTACAGAAGACCAGATACAACCCCCACCTTCAATTGGCAGTAAATATCAATCTGAGTTCATTTACGGTATGGCAAAGATTGATGAAAAATTCATTATGCTGCTTGATATGGATAAGGTCTTTTCTGCTAAGGAGCTTTCTAGTCTTCAGTCCTCAACAGAAGGAATGAATCAAAAAGAAGAAGTTGAGCAGGCTTCTGATAATCAGAGTAAAAAATAACATAATTTTTATATAATCCGATTAAATATTGATTCTAATATAGCTCACATTGTCAGAAAGTTTAATTATTTAAGTACTAGATTATTTATAAACCAATAAACCCAAAACTTATTAATAGTATGAATTGAACAGGAATAAACCAATAAAAACCAGAGTATTAAACCAATAAACCTCAAACCTTATGAAATCATTAAATGACTTTAAAATAGGCACAAGACTAAGTATTATTCTTAGTGTCCTAATTGTGGTTATTATCGGCGCACTGGGGTTTTGGACTTATGATATGAATAAGGACAGAATCATCGAAAATGCCGATAAACGGATGAATGAACAACTAGATGATCTTGTGGATATCATAGATGTTCAAATTGAAGAAAACCAGGAAAATGTAAACAACGCCCTGAAGGTGGCACATCATCTATTTAAAGAGGAAGGTAACTTTATAGTAGTGGATACAAGTTATACTTCAATGGCGTCAGCTACCAACTCCATTGGAAAAAGAGTAAACATTTGGAGACTTGATAATCGTATTTTACAGGAAGATACCCGTTTTGTAGATCAAATAGAGGAGCTGACAGGCGCAAAAGCTTCTGTGTTTCAGCGCGTGTCAGGTGGATTTGTCAGGGTGGCTACCAGCGTAATTAACGATGATGGCAAAAGACAGTTAGGCACTTTCGTTCCAAATACTTCTGATGTTGCAAAGACCATACAAGGTGGTTCAAATTATTCGGGCAGAGCGAAAGTTGTTGGCGAATGGTATCTAACTGCGTATGAACCAGTCTGGAGTGAAGGCCAGGTAGTAGGTATGATTGGTGTTGGGGTACCAGAAAAAAACCTTGACAGGCTCCGTGAAATTTTTGGCAATAAATCATATTTTGAAACAGGGTATCCTTTTGTAGTTTCCAGTGATGGTACTTTTGTTATTCATCCAACACATGAAGGAGAAAGTGCTAAAGGAGATCAGTTCTTCAAACAAATGATAAACAGTACCTCCGATCGTGCCAAGACTGAATATACCTGGGAAGGAAAAAAGAAATACCAATACTTCCAATACTATAAACCAATCGATGCATATGTGGCAGCTTCTTTTTACCAGGATATTCTTTTCGCAGAGTTAAGTAAATTGAGAAATTCAGTAATTGTTGCTGTTGTTATTGGTGTTATTGTCTTCTTAATTGTAGTGCTTCTCTTCAGCCGGAAATTGTCAGGTGATTTGAATCAGGGAGTGAACTTTGCCGAAAAAGTTGCCGAAGGAGATCTTACAGCAACAATCGATATAGATCAAAAAGATGAAGTAGGACAACTTGCTGGTGCTTTGAACAAAATGGTTTACAAACTTAGAGATATTGTTCAGGGTGTGAGAGAGGGTTCTAATTACATAGCTTCTGCAAGCCAGCAGGTGAGTTCAAGTTCACAACAACTTTCACAGGGTTCTTCCGAACAGGCCTCATCTGTAGAAGAGGTCTCTTCTTCTATGGAGGAAATGGCTTCAAATATTCAGCAAAATACCGATAATTCTACTAAAACAGAATCTATTGCTTCAGGCGCTGCCGGACAAATGGATAAAATGGGAGAAGCAGGGAAGAAAAGCCTGAAATCAATTCAGGAAATTGCTGATAAAATTACCATTATAAATGATATTGCTTTTCAAACAAATATTCTGGCGCTTAATGCTGCTGTGGAAGCTGCAAGAGCAGGCGAATACGGGAAAGGTTTTGCCGTTGTTGCTGCTGAAGTAAGGAAATTGGCTGAAAGAAGCAAAACAGCTGCTGATGAGATAGTAGAACTTGCCAACTCAAGTGTTGAAGTTACAAAGGAATCTGATGAGTTAATTGATAACCTGGTGCCTGAAATTGAAAAGGTGGCCAATCTTATTCGTGAAATTAATGCCGCTTCACAGGAACAAAATTCCGGGGCAAACCAGGTAAACAATGCCATACAACAATTGAATGATGTAACTCAGCAAAATGCTGCCTCTTCCGAAGAACTGGCAACCAGCGCAGAAGAATTAGCCAGCCAGGCTGATCAACTGGATGATACAATCTCTTTCTTTAGTACAGGAAAAGAAGATGAAATAAAACATAAGAGGGAACATGCAAAAGATAAAAAGAAAAAACACTTCTCAAAAAACCAGACAACTTCCGGGAAGGGAGATAACGGTAAAGGGAGTGAAGAAAATACAAAAGATACACATGCTTTCAAAAACGGTGGAGTAAATCTCAACTTGAAAGACAATGATAATGACGGAGAATTTGAGAAATATTAATTGTGGTTAAATTTTAAAAGTAGAACTATGAGATTAAAAGATTTAAAAATAGGAACAAGGTTAAATATAATACTTTCTATAGCATTTATAGTAGTGTTTGTAGCAATGGGAGTCTATACACTCAATATTCTAACTACAAGGGTTACTGAAAATACAGATACCCGTATGATGGAACAGGCCAATGATATGGCTGAATTTATTGAGGTTGAGATCCGAAAGAACCAAAAAAACGTAAACAGGTTCCTGAACGTGGCTCATGATATTTTTTATAACGATGGAACCCTGATGGTACAAGAAGACACTAGTGTAGTTATGCAGGCTACGAATCAGATAAGCAAAGCGACGCAAAGGGTAGAATTGAATCGTTGGATGTGGGGCGGAGAGTCTGTACATAATAACTATAAAATAGTTGATAAAATTGGAAACCTGACGGAGGCAACTGCAACTATTTTCCAGAAAATTCAGGGAGGATACCTGAGAATTTCAACGAACGTAAGAAAAGAAAATGGTGAAAGAGCTGTTGGTACTTTTATTCCTAACAGTTCTCCTGTGATACAGACTATTGAACAGGGACAAACCTACAAAGGCCGAGCTTTTGTGGTAAATGCCTGGTACCTTACTGCTTATGAGCCGATTTATGTGGACGGCCAGGTGAAAGGAATACTTTATGTGGGTGTGAAAGAGAAGAATATGGGAGAATTAAGAGAGGTGTTTAACAGTAAAAAATACTTCGAAACAGGGTATCCTTATGTTGTTACCGAAGAAGGAGAAGTAATAATTCATCCGAATGATCAGACAGAAGGTACATCAATTGCTGAAGAAGGATTTTTTAAAGAAATGCTGAATGATCAGGATAAAAAAGGTAAAATTGAGTATCAGTGGGAAGGGAAAACAAAACTACAGTATTTTACTTATGTAGAACCAATCAAATCTTATGTGGCTGCTACTTTGTATGAGGAAGAGTTTCTCGGAGTTATTAATCAGGCAAGAAATGGAATGATTGTGGCCATTATTATTGGAATTGGATTATTCCTGGCTATCAATACCTGGATAAGCCGTTCAATTGCAAATGGACTAAAACGCGGAGTCGATTTTGCAAAAAGAGTTGCAGATGGTGACCTGACTACTACAATTGACATGGATCAGAAAGATGAGGTTGGTGAAATGGCCAATGCCCTGAATCGGATGGTGGTTAAACTGCGCGATATTGTAGAAAATGTGAAAGGTGGCTCTGATTATATTTCTTCTGCAAGTCAGCAGGTGAGCTCAAGTTCACAACAATTGTCACAAGGATCTTCTGAGCAGGCCTCATCTGTTGAAGAGGTTTCCTCTTCAATGGAGGAAATGGCCTCTAATATTCAGCAAAATACCGATAATTCCAATAAAACGGAGTCGATTGCAACAAGCGCTGCCAAAGAAATGGAAAAAATGGGAGAGGCCGGCAAAAAAAGCTTGAAGTCTATAGAGGAGATTGCAGATAAAATTACAATTATTAACGACATCGCTTTTCAAACGAATATTCTGGCACTTAATGCAGCTGTGGAAGCTGCAAGAGCAGGAGAATACGGTAAAGGATTTGCTGTTGTCGCTGCAGAAGTAAGAAAATTGGCCGAGAGAAGCAAAACAGCTGCTGATGAGATTGTGGAACTCGCCAATAGCAGTGTAGAGGTAACGAAGGAATCAGACCAGCTGATAGATAACCTGGTGCCCGAAATTGAAAATGTGGCTAATCTTATTCGTGAGATTAATGCCGCTTCACAAGAACAAAATTCAGGAGCAACACAGGTAAACAATGCCATACAGCAGTTAAATGATGTAACTCAGCAAAATGCAGCTTCTTCCGAAGAACTGGCTACAAGCGCTGAAGAACTAGCGAGCCAGGCTGATCAGCTGGATGATACTATTTCCTTTTTTAGCACTGGTACTGAGAAAAAAGAACGAAAAGGGGAAAATCAAAAAACAAAAACATCTCATACAAAAGGAAATGTGCAGAAGCCAGAAAAAACAACAAATAAAGATTCCGGACAAAATGAAGACCTGAAAACTTATAATAAAGATACAGGAGTGAATATTAACATGAATAATTCCGGAAATGCAAAGAAAGATGATGAATTTGAATCTTATTAATCTATAAATATAATGCTTATGAAAAGATCAATAAATTTTATAATCAGTACTTTAATTTTTTCAATTTTGATTTCATCACCTCTATTTGCACAGGATGATGAGGATAATAAAAAATTCGGTATAAGTTTTTCAGGCTTTGTAAAAAATGATGTGTTCTACGACTCCCGGCAGACAGTTTCTGCCCGGGAGGGACACTTTCTCTTATGGCCACAAGACCAGGATTTGGATGCAATGGACGAGGATATAAATGCAACCTCTTCTTTCAATATGCTGGCTGTGCAAAGCAGGCTGTCAGGAACAATTACCGGACCTGAGGCTTTTGGAGCCAAAACCTCCGGAAAAATAGAGGGTGATTTTTTTGCCCAGGCTAATGACAACATTAATCTTTTCCGGTTAAGACATGCTTTTGTTAAACTGGACTGGGAGAATACCCAACTACTTTTCGGACAGTACTGGAATCCGATGTTTGTTACTTCATGTTTCCCCGGGACAGTATCATTCAATACAGGTAGTCCGATTCAGCCCTTTGCAAGAAATCCCCAGGTAAGATTGACACAGAGTTTTGGGGATATTTATCTTGTCGCTGCTGCTCTGGCTCAGAGAGATTACACAAGCAGGGCTCCTGACCCTTCACCAGAGTACCTAAGAAATTCAGGTGTTCCTGATATGCATTTGCAATTGCATTATGACAAGTCAAAAATTAATGTGGGTGCTGGAGTTGCTTATAAAACCATTGTTCCAAGACTTGAAACCAATATGGGACTTAAAACAAGAGAAGGAGTAAGCGGCTTGTCTGCTCTTGCCTATGCAAAAATTTCACTTGATCCGGTAACCATTAAATTTCAAGCTGTTTCAGGAGAAAATAATACAGATGTCCTACAAATTTCAGGTTTTGCTGTGAAGAGTATCGATCCGGTAACCGATGAAAGAACTTATACACCTATTAACAATTTTTCCATTTGGTCAGACATTCACACCAACGGAGAAAAATTCCAGGTTGGTTTGTTTGCTGGTTACCTGGTTAACAGAGGGACAGGTGAAAAGTATGTGGGAGACCCGGGTTATATTTACGGATTTGGAAATAATATTTCCTCAATTTACAGAATTTCTCCCAGGATTGTTTTTAACTCCGGAAAACTCAGGTTGGGAATTGAGAGTGAATATACAACTGCAACTTTTGGGCGCAATTTTAATGAAAAAGCTAAACCAATTAATGGAAATGAAGAATCAAATCTGAGAATGCTGTTTTCTACTTACTTCTTTTTCTAGAAGATTACACCGCTCATCTAGAGCATAAAGACAGGAAAAAGGCAATGAATAATAAATGAAAGGTGGATGACAGAAGAGAAAATTCAGATATTTCAAGATGTAAGTTATAGAATACCAGGTAAATAAATTAAATAGAAGGAATGATTAGTGAGGGAAAGATATTTTAATAATTTAGTAAACTTTAAACACAAATTAATTGAGGATTATGAAAAGGATTATTTTATTATTTCTGGTTTTTCCCCACTTACTGTTTTCACAGAAAGATGAAAACCCTATTGATATTGATTTTTCGGGTTTTGTAAGAGGTGATTATTTGTATGACACAAGGCAGAATGTGGAAGCTTGTGAAGGTCTGTTTACTTTATATCCACTTCCTGAAAAACTTGATGAAAATGGAAAAGATATTAATGCACAAGACAGGGCAAATCTTTTTAGCATTGCCACACGCCTGCGAACGACAGTTACAGGGCCTGAATTATTTGGAGCCAAAACCAAAGCTTATGTAGAAGTCGACTTTACCTCAAATACAGGAACAGACGGGTTTCGTTTCAGGCATGCTTATTTTCAGTTTGACTGGGAAAAGGCCAGCCTGCTTATGGGCCGCTTTTGGCATCCACTTTTTGTTACAGAAGTCTTTCCTACGGTAGCCGCCTTGAATACTGGGGCTCCTTACCAGGTTTTCAACAGAAGTCCCCAGGTGAGATTCAACTATCGTATGGGTAATTTTCAGTTTGTTTCAGCGCTTGTTTATCAGGGCGATTATGCAAGTTATGGCCCCAACGGGAGATCGGCAGAATACTTGAAAAATGCTGTACTTCCGGAATTTAATGCAAGGTTGGAATATATCAATAATAATAATGTGTTTGGTCTGGCAGGAAGTTATAAAGTAATTCAACCCAGACTGGAAACCGATTATATTGGTACAACAGTGAAGGTCGATGAAAAAGTTGAAGGAAATGCTTTGATGGGTTATCTTAAGCTGGATTTTGGAAAAACTGATTATAAATACAAAGTGATGCTGGGTGAAAATGTGGCCGAACATCTGATGTTTGGTGGCTATGCGGTTTCATATAAAGATATTGCTACTGGAGAAGAAAGATATACCCCTTATAAACACCTGTTTATGTGGACCAATTTTGTTTATGGGGAAGCCTGGAAATTTGGAATTTTTGGAGGATATGCTTATAACCTGGGTACGGAAGTAAATATTGTAAGCAATGATGACCTGATCTTTGCCAGGGGAGCAGATATTGAATACAGCTACAGAATTGCACCTCATGTAAGTTATAGTTTGAAAAATTTTAAAATAATGACTGAATTGGACTATACTTCAGTTGCTTATGGAAATATTGATTATGACAATAAAGCAAAAGTGACTGATGCAAATGAAATAGCTAACATAAGATTTTTACTGACTGCTATTTATAATTTTTAGTCTGATTAAATGATGTAAATATATGTTAATGTTCCTTGAACTGATTGTTTTTAATAATTGACAAGATCATCTGAATATTAAATTGTTTATCAGATATAATTACTGCAGAAGATGAGATATAAATTTTAGGGTTAGGGTATCAAAATCATTTTTTGTCTGTAATTAAGGAGAATGCCCGATTTAGGGCATTCTCCTACTAAAAAAACGTAAAATGAATAAGAATAATTTAGGTAAAATTTATGATTTGAAAATGACTGATTCTGAGTTTAAACGGCTCAGCAGTTTCATTACTGAACATGCAGGTATAAAATTACCTGAAGTAAAAAAGGTTATGCTTCAGAGTCGGCTGCATAAAAGACTCAGATTTCTTAATATGAGTTCTTTTAAAGAGTATATCGACTATATCTTCAGTGAGGAAGGGCTACAGTATGAAATTATTCATATGCTTGATGTCGTGAGTACTAACAAAACTGACTTCTTCAGAGAACCGGTTCATTTTGATTTTATGAAAGATGTAATTTTACCTGAATATGTCGATATTTATCCACTTAATAGGCCTGTGAAAGTGTGGAGTGCTGGCTGCTCTAGCGGAGAGGAAGTTTATACAATTGCAATGACTATCGAAGATTTTAAAAAAGACCATCCGGGCCTGGATTACTCAATCTTAGGAACCGATATCTCAACTGATATTTTAAACAGTGCTATGAATGGAGTATATAAAGAAGAAAAGATTACAAATGTACCAATTGAAACAAAAAAGAAATATTTTCTGAGGAGCAAAGACCGCTCGAAGAAAAAAGTAAGAGTTATAAAGGATCTTAGAAATAAAGCCCGTTTCCAGCGACTAAATTTTATGGATATTTCTTACAATGTAACCGATGTATATGATGTGGTATTTTGCAGAAACGTACTGATCTATTTTAACAGGGATATACAGGAACAGGTAATTAACAAAATAGTAACCAAACTAAAGACCGGGGGGTACTTCTTTATTGGACATTCAGAATCAATAATGGGAATGGATGTGCCCCTGAAACAGATAAAACCCACAATATTTAAAAGAATATAAAACAAAATTATATAGCTATGTCTGAATTAACTGATCATGAATTGATTGAAGAACTTCGAAAACGGTTTGCGCAGAATAAAAAATCGTTAAAGGAAGTGCAGGAATTGAATGAAGAATTGCAAAGAGTCAATAAAAAACTGGAAGACTCAGAAGCACTTAAGTCTCATTTTATTTCAAATATTACCAATGAAATAATTAATCCTTTCTCATCGATATTAGGTCTTGCCAAGAATATTATGTCGCAGGATGATCCAAACTGGAAACAGGTAAAATCTATGGTTTCTATGATATATTACGAAGCTTTCAACCTGGATTTTCAGTTGCGGAATATTTTTGTGGCTGCAAAAATTGAAGCGGGTGAAATTTTTCCCGAAGTGCTTAATGTAGATGTAAAACAACTGATTCAGAGTGTTATTGATTCTTTCAAGTTTGAACTTGAAAAGAAAAAGCTTAAGGTAAATTTTGAATTTAATATTAAACCGCCCAAAGGGAAGCCGTATTATTTTAAAACCGACCCTGAAAAAGTTAAATTAATTATTTCTAATCTTTTAAGCAATGCTATTAAGTATAGTTATGAAGAGCGGGAAATAGATGTTAAGGTATGGGAAGAGAATGAACGACTGAATATTGTGGTTGAAGATCAGGGACAAGGTATTTCAGAGGAAAATCAGAAAATAATTTTTGATCGGTTTGAAAAACTGGATTCAGGAATCAATTCAATCCACAGGGGTCATGGATTAGGACTGTCAATTAATAAAGCTTTGCTTGATCTGCTTAATGGAGATATAGACATACAAACCAAAGAAGAAAAAGGTTCTGCCTTTAGCATATCAATACCTGAAATGCAAGCTCACATTAGTGGTTTTGCTTTTGATGATAATGAAATGTTCTTTGCTAATAACAAAGACGATGAAGAAGATGTATTTTAAATTTTGAGTTAATGGAATCAATGAAATCCCATTTTTTATATCCTGCTGCTCTGTTTGCTTCAAATGAGCCCTACTATATTAATACAATTTTAGGCTCATGTGTTGCTGTTTGTCTTTTTGATAACATCTGTAAAATGGGAGGTATGGCTCATTATATGCTGCCTTTGTGGAATGCAAATGGTTTGGCTTCTCCTAAATATGGCAACATTGCAATCGACAGGCTTATTGAAAAACTGGAATCATACGGATCGAAAAAGTATAATATCAAAGCAAAAATTTTTGGAGGGGGTGAGGTGATTGATACAAAAAGTACGTATTTTAACATAGGCAAACGAAACATTGAAGTTGCACAAAAAATCCTCGGCGATTATAACATACCGATTATTGGTTCAAGTACCGGGGGTAAACAGGGAAGAAAAATAATTTTTAACACTTTTACAGGTGAAGTGCGGCATAGATATGTGAAAAGACAAAATCTTAATAAGTTTTAAAACTGACATCATGAAAAATAAATTAAAAGTTCTTGTTGTTGATGATTCAGCCGTTGTCAGGCAAAACCTGGCAGAAATTATTGATTCTGATCCGCTTTTGGAAGTTTTAGGAACAGCAGCAGATCCCTATATTGCTGCAAAGAAAATAAGCAAAGAAAAACCTGATGTTATTACCCTGGATGTGGAAATGCCCAGAATGGACGGGATTACTTTTCTTAAAAAAATTATGTCTCAGCATCCCATGCCGGTTGTTATCATATCCAGCTTAACTGAAAAAGGAACAAGAACTGCAATTAAGGCTTTGGAATACGGAGCTACCGAAATCATTACTAAACCAAAGATGGATTCCAAACAATTTATTCATGAGGCTAAAATTAGAATATGTGATGCAGTTAAAGCGGCTGCTGTAGCTAAGTTTAAGCGAAAAAGACAGTTGCCACCCCAGATAGATGTACAGCCTAAATATACTGCTGATGCGGTTATCCCTAAGGTGTCCACAAGAAGTATGGCAGAGACAACTGATATAGTAGTAGCTGTGGGTGCTTCCACAGGGGGAACCGAAGCTATTGCAAAATTGTTAAAGGATCTTCCTCCTGATAGTCCGGGAATGATTATTGTCCAACATATGCCTGAACAATTCACAAGATCTTTTGCTGAGAGATTAAATGAAACATGCCAGGTGACAGTTCGGGAAGCAAAATCTGGAGATTCTGTCATTCGCGGGCATGCCCTGATTGCACCGGGCAATTACCATACATTACTCAAAAGAAGCGGAGCTCGTTATTATATTGAAGTAAAAGGCGGACCGCTTGTAAACAGGCACAGACCCTCTGTGGATGTGTTGTTCAGGTCGGTAGCAAGGTATGCCGGAAGAAATTCAATTGGTGTTATTCTCACGGGAATGGGAGACGATGGCGCCAGTGGACTGCTGGAGATGAAGCAGGCAGGGGCACATACTATTGCCCAGGATGAAAAATCCAGTGTGGTTTATGGAATGCCCAAAGAAGCAAAGGATATTGGAGCGGTTGAAAAAGAACTTCCTCTTCATAGCATGGCTTCTCACCTAATTTCAAAAGTAAGAAGATAAGATTTTTCTGGTATTTAAAATATGTTTTAATGTCATTAAATAAGCAACCTAACAATAGAAAGAATCATTTAAACTTGTTTTATCAATTTTTTTGCTGGTGCTCTGGCGCAAGACTTTATATTCTTGAAAAATGTCCATCTGAGTATAATAAATTCTTTGGTATTGGGGCAGTAGTATTTATGACTGGCGGACTGGCAGCTATAACCGGTACCTATGCGCTGTATACAGTATTTTCAAATCTATATATTGCAATACCCTTTGGTATCTTTTGGGGTTTTCTTATTTTTTTCCTTGATTGGTATATTGTAGCTAGTTTGAGAAAGGAAAAAAAGTCTTATAAAGAGATAGCTGGAGCTGCTCCACGTATTATTTTAGCTGTTTTAATAGCAGTTGTTATATCTAAGCCACTGGAGATGAAGCTTTTCGAAAAAGAAATATCTAATCAAATGGCCCTTTTAAATCAGCAGAAAAGATTGGATTATAAAAGTTTGGTAGATGAAAATTTTGATGAGATTGAGGAATTAAAGAACATTAATAAGCAATACCAGGAACAGATAAATCAAAAATCCCTGGAAAGACAAAAATTGTTCGATATGATTATTGCTGAAGCTGAGGGAAGAAGTCCAACCAACCAGGTAGGAAAAGGTCCGGTTTATAAAGAAAAAAAGGCTGAGTTTGAAAAAGTGGATCAGGAATATCGGCAGTTATTTAAAAGAAACAGCAAATTGATCGATCAAAATCTGGAGAAGATTCAGCGCTTAAAAAATAAAAGAGAACAAATGGTTTTTGATGAAGATAATGTTGAGATTAAGTCTGGTTTTCTGGGCCGTTTAAAAGCACTCAATAATTTAGCTGAATCAAACGATTCGGTAAAATATGCCAATATTTTTATCTTAATTTTATTTATTGTGATTGAATCTTCGCCTATGATTGTAAAACTTATCTCCAGGTATGGCCCTTATGATAAATTACTTGAAGCCACTGAAGCAGAAAAAAATTACCAGACTCAGTCTTTTTTAGCCGAGAAAAAGCAGGAATTTAGCAGCAGGAATACACTTGAAAACGATCTCTATAAATTATATCTTGAACAAAAACTGGAAACAGAGAAAGAGAACCTGAAAGAGGTTTTTAGAGTAAAAAAATTGATGAATAAGAGGAAACTGGAGAAATGGCAAAAAAATAGTGAAGAAAAGGCTGAAAACGAAGCTGAAGATGTGAATGATGTGGAAGATCTTCTTAATTTTAAGGGAAAAATTCTCTCAGATTAAAATTGATTTCTGTAAAATTATCTATATATTTAATTTTTTAAAAATCTAGTTTATTTTAATCATTTAAATATGAAGGATTACAGAGATCAAAACATCGTACTAAAATATACAGTCAGTGGTTTCGTAATTGGTCTTGCTACCGTTTTACTTGTTCTTTTTATTGATTTTATATACAGAGATCTTACTATCACCCAGATTTATGAACAACATTTCAGAAATCCGGTTTACATCATACTTGATTTATCGCCATTTGTTCTGGCTTTTTATGCTTACCTGCTAAGCAAACGATATGCCAATACTGCTGCAATGCTTCACAGATCCATGAAGAAAGAGTTGCAAAAAACTAAAAAAGTATACCAGTTCGTGGAAAAGCTTAGAAACGGTATCATTGATGCTGAATATGAGCCACAGGATGAGGATGATGTGTTGGGGCATGCAGTTTTATCTCTTCGCGATGAGCTAAAAAAGAATAAAGAAGAAGAAGACAAAAGAAGAGAAGAAGACAGACAAAGACACTGGGTTTCAGAGGGGCTTGCAGATTTCGGAGACATTCTCAGAAAAGATACTGATAATCTTGAAGAACTATCATATAACCTGATAAGTTATCTTGTAAAATATGTAGAGGCTAACCAGGGAGCTATGTTTATCATTAATGATGAAAATGAAAATGATAAACACCTTGAAATGACAGCTTGTTATGCTTACGAAAGACGAAAATTTCCGGATAAACGAGTGGAATGGGGTGAAGGCTTACTCGGGACGGTTGTTTTGGAAAAACAATCTACCTATTTAAACGAAATTCCTGAAGAATATGTAAATATTACTTCAGGGCTCGGGGAATCCACTCCCAACTATTTATTTATTGTGCCTTTGAAACTTAATGAAGAAGTCTATGGCGCACTTGAAATAGCATCTTTTCATGAAATTAAACCTTATGTAAGAGAATTTATTGAAAGGGTAGCAGAAAGCATAGCCAGCACGATCTCTAATGTGAAAATTAATACACAAACTTCAAAGTTGCTCCAGGAATCACAGCAACAGGCAGAAGAACTGGCGTCTAAAGAAGAACAAATGCGCCAGAATATGGAAGAACTGAAAGCCACCCAGGAAGAAGCTGCAAGACAAAGTAAACGTTTTGTTATTTTTTCCAATGCAGTAAGCCATACAATGATTCATGCTGAATATGAGCCTGATGGTACCCTGATCTATGCCAATACCAAATTTCTGGCAAAATTAGGATTTGATTCAAATTCTGAAGTGGAGGGAAAACATATCTCAGAGTTTATAGATTCAAAAGACCGCGCATGGTTTAACGACCTATGGGAACGTCTTGCTAATGGAGGAAAACACTATGAAGGCTACATGAAACACAAAACTAAGCAAGGCAGAGATTTATGGACAATTTCTACATATACCTGTATGAGAAAGGATGATGGTTCTGTTGAAAAGATACTGTATCTCGGACTTGATACTACAGAACAAAAGCAACAGAGCCTTGATTACGAAGGCCAGATTGAAGCACTTAACAGAGGGGCACAAAAACTGGAATTGCTCCCTTCAGGTGATGTGCTGGAAGTGAATGAGAATTTTATGAATCTCATGGAATATACAGAATCAGAGATCAAGAGCAAAACGTTGTTTGATCTTTTCCAGAAAGCAGATCTAAATAAGTTCCGCCAGATATGGGATAAAGTGATTGACGGTGAAACATTCCAGGGACAGGTGAAACAACTAACTAAAACTGGAAGGGAAGTGTGGTTGCAAATTACGTTGACCTGTGTAAATGATATTTATGGCGAAGTTTCAAAGGTTATTTATGTGGGGCATGATATTACCAAACAAAAACAAATGGAAATTGAAACATCTAAGCAGGCTAAACTTTTAAAAGAAAAGGAAGAAAAACTCAAAAAATCACAAGTAAACCTTGAAAAAGAATTGGATAAAGCAAGGGAAGAAGTGAAAAAAAAGTTTAAGGAGATGGAGAAGGAGAAAATCAGAAGTGAAAGAACTTTAGAAGGGGCTTCTGATGCAATTTTCACTATTGATCAGGATGGAATTGTGAAATTCTTTAATAAAGCTGCAGAAGATCTCTGGCAAATTGAGAAACCAATGATCCTCGGTCGGAATATTAATAAATTGTTCCCCAAAAATCCCGGGGAATACGACGATTTTACCGCCCGGCTTCTGGATCCTCAGAAAGAAAAGATAATAGGCGAAAGAAAGGAAATTTCAATCACAAATACCAATGGAGAGGAAATTCCTATAATTATTATTCTCTCGATGGCAAAGGTTGAGGATGAAACTACTTATACTGCTTTTATCCAAAATATTGCTGTTGATCTGTTTTAGCCTGATAACATAAAAATAATATGGCCTCCAATAGAACGATCAGAGTTTTTTATTTCCTTTGTTTAAATTATTCTATTAATTAAATAAGCATGGCAAAAAAAATATCTATATGGATGTTAGCTTTTTCATTTCTATTGTACCTGGGGTGCAAAGATGAAAATTCCCATCCAGTTGAATTAAGGTTTGTCGAAACAACTGATGTTCATGGTTCTTTGTTTTCTTATGATTTTATTAACAATAAGGTTGATCCTGGTTCGTTAGGTGCACTTTCTAAATATCTGGACAGCATCCGGGGAAAAGATAATCGTGAAGTCGTTCTGTTGGATAACGGGGATATTCTGCAAGGACAACCTCCCGTGTATTATGATAATTATATAGATACATCAGGCATGCATATTGCTGCCCAAATATTAAATTATTTGAATTATGATGCCGGAGCGGTTGGAAATCATGATATTGAACCGGGTCATGCTGTTTATGATAAAATAAAAAAAGAATTTAAATTTCCATGGCTTGCTGCAAATGCAATTGATACAAAAACAAATAAGCCATATTTTAAGCCATATACTGTTATAGAAAAAGCCGGCGCTAAAATCGTAATTTTAGGAATGGTCACTCCGGCAATACCCAACTGGTTGCCAAAGGAAAAATACGAAGGCATAAGGTTTGAAGATATGAAAAAGTCTGCTGAAAAATGGATTAAAATAATAAAATCCAGGGAAAAACCTGATATGGTGGTTGGTTTATTTCATTCCGGACTTGGCAATGTGAACGAAAAAAAGATGAAAGAAAATGCCGTATTGGATGTTGCAGAAAAGGTAGATGGATTCGATATTATTTTTTACGGGCATGATCATGGGAAAAATATGTTAAAGGTGCAAAATCAGTCAGGGAATAGTGTTTGGTTATTAAATCCCGGCGCAAATGCGAATTATGCAGCAGTAGCTGATGTAACTCTCAAAAAAAAGAACAATGAATTTTACCTGCAAAAAATAGAGACAGGTTTTGTTAATTTAAATGATTATGAACCAACAAATCATTTTAAAAGCAGTTTTGAAAACTATAAAAATGAAATAAAAGATTTTGTAAGCGAAAAAGTCACTTATTTGCAAGAGGATCTTATGGGTGGAAATGCCCTTTTCGGACCTTCGAAATGGATGCAGCTTATTCATGAAGTGCAGATGAAATATACAAATGCAGACCTTTCGTTTTCTGCTCCTCTCAGTATTTATGATAAACTGGAGAAGGGTGATGTTACCACAGGAGACCTCTTTAAGTTTTATCGCTTCAGAAATCTTCTATATTCAATTCAGCTGTCCGGAAAAGAAATTCATGATTACCTCGAATATAGTTATGCAGACTGGTTTAACACGATGAACAGTACTAATGAGCATCTGTTGAAATTTAAACTTGATAGCAGTCAGAAACCTGCTTATTCACAGGAGTATGGACATTACCTGCTTGATGGAACATATTATAATTTCGATTCTGCCTTTGGAATAGATTATGTTGTTGATATTTCTGAAAATGAAGGAGAAAGAGTAACAATAAAAGGGTTTTCAAATGGTGAACCTTTTAAAATGGATCAGAGATATAAAGTAGCGATCAATTCTTACAGAGCCAATGGCGGAGGTGGACATTTAACAAAAGGTACAGGGCTGAATAAAACTGAAATTGAAAGACGGATTATTAATGTCCGGGATAAAGATATCAGATATTTAATAATGAATCAACTGGAAAAAAATGACACATTGAATTTAAAACTTCATAAGAACTGGGAAGTTCATCCGGTTAATTGGTGGAAGAAAACAAAGTTGAAGGATTCTTTGTTGCTATTCAAACAGAATTAATTTTTTAATACAAAACACATACATAAAATGAAACGTATAACTATTTTACTATTTAGCATCTTGCTTTTAGCGGGTTTTTATTCATGTCAGACAAGTTCAGAGAAATCAGCTGAAGACAACAAAAGCCAGGTTACCGAAAACGCTGAAGTTAAAAATATTATTTTGTTAATTGGTGATGGAATGGGGGTTACTCAGATTAGTGCCGGGATGACGGTTAGTAAAGAACCTCTTGCATTTAGTAAGTTTAAAAACATAGGATTTCAAACTACGCATTCTGCAAGTGATTATATTACTGATTCGGGAGCCAGTGGAACAGCCTTGGCTACCGGGAAAAAAACTAAAAAAGGAATGATAGGAGTGGATTCAAGTGAAAACAAACTTACTTCCATTCTGAAAATTGCTGAAAAAAACGGATTATCAACCGGACTTATAAGTACCAGTTCAATACTTCATGCTACCCCGGCAGCTTTTATAGCGAATAACCCTGATCGTCATGATTTCCCAAACATCGCCGAAGATTTTCTTAAAACAGATATCGATGTTTTTATTGGCGGAGGTTATAAGAATTTCTCAGACAGAGAAGATGGAAAAAATTTAATTGATTCGTTGAAAGCAAAAAATTATATGGTGCTTAGAGATCTTGAGAGAATTAAGGATATCAAATCAGGAAAATTGGCAGGATTTACTGCAGAAAAACATAATCCTAAATATTCAGAAGGAAGAGGAGAAATGCTGCCTTTGGCAACCAAAACTGCACTTAATATTCTTGATAACAACCAAAAAGGTTTCTTTTTAATGGTTGAGGGCTCTCAGATCGACTGGGGAGGCCATGATAATGATGCCAATTATATTATAGAGGAATTGCTTGATTTTAATAATGCTGTGGAAAAAGCACTTGAATTTGCAGAAAAGAATGAAAATACACTTGTTATTGTTACCGCTGATCATGAATGTGGTGGAATGGCCATAACAGGCGGCAGCATTGAAGATCATAAAATTGAAGCAAAATTTCCAACTGATTATCATACACCTGTAATGGTGCCGGTATTTGCGAAAGGCCCTGGTGCCGAACAATTTCAGGGTATTTATGACAACACTGACGTATTTAAAAAAATGAAAAAGCTTTACAGGTTTAAATAGATATTTCTAATACTTCATTTTGTAATTTTTTAGCCTAGTAGGTTTTCAACTTTTTAACTTGATTTTTTATGATGATTATATCTTGTTAATTTGTTGAAAACCTTTCTTTTTTCCAGGACACACTTTTCTGGACGGGTATCCCGTAGTAAAACTACGAAGAAGAAGCTATTCTCATATCGTCAAATCAATTGCTGCGGCTACAAACCATGAGACTAGAACCATGCTTCAGCATGGTGATCGGTATATCCCAAACAACCTCCACAGCCCCACCTTCATGGGGGCTGTGGAGATTTCTGTTCTTCGCCTTGTATCTGATGCACTAAAGACTTTTTCATCAAACCCTAATCTAAATCAACACTTCCATATTTCGTTTCAATTTTAACTTTTGATTTTGTGTTTGGATCTTTTCCTACGTATCCTTCAATGGAAAGTTCAGTATTTTCTTCTATTCTGTTTACTTTTGCATCTCCCGGAATATCTATGTCTGCATATTCCGCTTTCCCATCTATTTGATAACTTGCATTTTCAGCGATTTTAAGGTCAATTTGTCCATATTTGTTATAAACCTTGACTTCCTGAAATCCTGCAGGTATCTCATCTATGTCAATATCTCCATATTTATTTGTAAGGTCAAGTTTTTTTGTAAGTTTGTCAATGTTTATATCTGTATATTTTGATTCACATACCATGTTGTTTAGGGTTCCTATCCTGTATTGGTCATAACTTGATTCGCACACAAGTGAACTGTTTTCCTCAATTCTCAGTTCTGAGTATTTTGTTTCTGCAATGATAGCTTTACTCTTGTTAATCTCAAATTTAGGAGAATATTTCAGTTTCAATTTAAGCCAGTTCACCTCTTCAATAGAGCCTTCTGAATATGCGAGTTCTACATAACTAAGAGGTTTAGTATTATCTCTTAATATTTTGTTTGCTTTCAGGTTTCCATATTTTACAAGTATCTGTGCATAACCTGTTATCTCGTTAATGAATACATCTCCGTACTTATTGGTTAATTCAAGACTAATAGTTTTTGGCATTTTGATTGTGTAATCAATGCTGAACTCCTTTGAGTCTGAGCCAAAATTAAAGAACCATCCTGATTTATTGAATTTATCATTAATATCAGTTTCTGCATAAATCTTGTTTCCTTCTTTCTTAAATTCCACATTAAGGTATTCAAGCAATTCTTTTGCTTTTTCCTCATCTCTGTGATCTACAGTAATTTTTACATCAATAGAAACTTTATTTTCTTTCCAGTTCGTAATATCCACGTCTCCGTATTTATTGCTAACTACAAGGACGGATTGTTCGTTCACATTATAATCTTTATGTAATTCTTTAGAATATTCATCTTTGGCGGCAAAAGATGCCAGGTTAGCAAATATGAATAAGAACAATATTATGCTAGCCTTTAGTTTAAATTTCTTTGTTTTCATGGCTTTGTTGTTTATTTTGGTTTATATTTTCTATGCTTTTTAATTGATTTAATATCTGATCCATCACCTCGAGTTTCATTTGATAATGTTTGATCATTGCATGAATAACTCTCGGGTCATTGGGATTTGTTTTAATGTCTTGTCTGATGTTGTAGTAAATAGAATCCATTTCATGGATTTCTTCTAAAAGCATCTGCTTTTGTTGTTTATCATTAAATTCAAAACTTTTGATTTTGTTGTACCTTTTTTGAACCTGCGTTGTATAATACATCTGGGTTTCTTTAAATTCCGGATCAATTTTTTGATAGGCAAATTTTTCAGGGATACCTGATTGCCAGAATTGATCAAAAACCCAAACACCTGAAACGATTAGCAGTATAGCCACTGCTGCCACTTTTAACAGAAAGCTTACAGAAAAATGCTTGCGCTTTTTATGATACTGTTCCAGCTTTTGTGCAAACCTTTCGAAATGACCCTCCTTAGGTTCAAGGTCATCGAATTGTTCCTTGTTGTTTTTAATTATATCTTCAATCCTACTCATCGCTTTTTGTTTTTTCTTTTAGTTGCTTTTTTAATTTGTTTTTTGCTCTTGTATATTGGGATCTTGATGTTGAACTCGAAATATTTAAAATCTGACTTATTTCGTCGTGGTCATAACCTTCCAGAAGATAAAGAGACAAAACAATTCTGTAACCGTCCGGAAGATCATTCATGGCCTCCTTTATGTCATCAATGTTAAAATTCTTCTCCGTCTCATCATTTTCATCCTCCTCGGCTGTTTCTTTTAATTTTACACCTTCATCTTCAATAAACCTGTCGTCTATTTTGTTTTTTTTTAATTCGTCCAGCGACTGATTTATGACTATTCTTTTCAACCATGCACCAAAACTGACTTTTCCACTATAAGTTTCTATTTTATCAAATGCTTTCAGAAATGATTCCTGCATTGCATCTTCAGCTTCCATCCTGTTGTTCAGGATTCTGTAGCTGGTGTTATACATGGCTTTGTAATAGAGCTTGTATAACTGAAATTGAGCTTTTTGTTCTCCTTTTCTGCACCTGTCAATAATATCCTGGTGTATGTTTTGATATACGTTGTTTTCGTGCATTTTAACCGGTTTTAAACTTTTCTTTCCCGATAAATTTAATGATTCTCTTTGTTTTATTTTAAAGACGGTAAAACTTATTTTTGTGCTGCATGTTTTTTTATATGTTTTAGAACTTTATTTTAAGGACTGAAATAGATAAGATTTGCTGCATCTTTATTTTACTTTTGTGCTTCCTAAAATAAAATTTAAAGAATGAATAAAATAATACAGATAGGAACCAATAAGATGCATTTTAATAAATGGTCAAGAAAAGCTTATGCGGTATTTAATTCTTTAGGGCGGGAGATAAAAATTAGTGCCATTATGGTTACTTATACTCTTGTTTTTCTGCCTGTTTCAGGTCACACACAGACAGATACAATTTTAGTTAATAAAAATCTGGATCTGGATGAGATTATAGTGAGCGCCCAAAGGACAGCATCTACCTACAGGGATTTATCCCGGATAGTCAATACCATAGAGGATTCCGCCATTTATTATTCCCCAGCAGAAACTGTTCATGATATCCTGGATTTTCAGAGCGCAGTTGATATACGTCAGAGAGGCCCCCTTGGAATACAAGCTGATTTAAGCATTCGAGGGGGCTCTTTCGATCAGAGTATGGTCTTATTAAATGGGATGAATATTACTGATCCGCAAACAGGTCATTTTTCTTTGAATATTCCGCTAAATGTTGAAGATGCAAAGAAAATAGAGGTGTTAAAAGGATCAGGGTCCAGAGTCTTTGGTCCGAATGCTTTTACCGGAGCTGTCAATATTGTTACTACCCCGGCGGATACTAATTACTTTGAAGGAAAATTAATAACCGGCGAATATGGTTTGTATAGAGTAGGACTTTCAGGAAATTTCTTATTTAATTCTTTAAAAAATTACATATCTGTTTCTACATCAGGGTCTAATGAGTATGCAGAGAATACAGATTTTAAACAGATGAACCTTTTTTATCATGGCGTTTATCACATAACTGATAATTCCAGCTTTTCAATACAAGCAGGCTATAAAAATAAAGCTTTTGGAGCACAAAGTTTCTATACTCCGGAGTTTCCGGAACAGTATGAAGAAATTGAAAATGTATTTCTGGGGATAAAAGGGAAAACAGGTGGGAAATTTAAAGTAAAACCTGTTTTTTACTGGAGAAGGCATAAAGACCGGTTTGAACTTTTCAGGGAATCTGATGATTATTACAAAGAAAAAAATGGTTTCTTTATAACTGCTGAAGGTGACACTGCCAAATACACTGAAGGGGTTTATGAATCCTGGAATTATTATTCAGGGCATAATTATCACTTAACTGATGTACTTGGTGCTTCTGCAGATATTGTTTATGAATCTGCTTTCGGCTCTACCTCAGTGGGTTTTGGGTTTCGCAATGAGAATATTATAAGCAATGTGCTGGGAGAACCTATGAAAGAAAAGATAAAACTTGAAGAAGGTTTGGATGTTTATTACAACAAAAGCTATTCACGTATTATATTTAATAATTACTTTGAGCAGACCTATCATTTTAACCGTTTTTCCGGTTCTGTAGGCTTACTGGCAAGCATGAGCAGAGAGTTTTCAGATAATGTAAAAGTTTACCCAGGAATTGATGCCAGTTATCGAATAAATTCTTATCTGAAGATATATTCTTCTTATAACCGTTCCTTACGGTTGCCAACGTTCACGGATATGTTCTATTCCGGTCCTGACAATATTGGAAACAAGAACCTGAAACCTGAATTAATGAATAGTTACGAAACAGGTACAAAATTGAACAGCAAATACATTACAGGACACTTCTCATTTTTTTATAATGAGGGAGAAGATATTATTGCATGGGTGAAAGAGTCTGTTGCCGACGAAACAGAAAGATGGAAAACTCATAATCTAACGAATGTTTATACCAGGGGTTTTGAAATATCTGTGAGAACTGATTTTGATTTTTTAAGTGCTTGCTTGCCATTTAAAAGTTTATTGCTAAACTATGCCACTATGAATCAGGATAAAGGAGCTGGAATTTATGATTCAAAATATACCTTAAACTACCTGGAAAATGAAATAAATTTCAGATTGGTAAGCAGATTGGCTGATGAATTATATTTGTCATTCAGTGGCCATTACAATGACAGGGCTGGGAAATATTTCAACTATAATATGAAAAAGAAAGAATATGATTATAATTTGAGCTACGAACCTTATTTTTTATTTGATTCAAAATTATCCTGGTCTCCAAAAAACTGGGAATTTTATCTTGCCGTAAACAATTTATTAAACACTGATTATGTTGATTATGGTAACTTACCGGTCCCCGGAAGATGGGTGAAATTAGGAATAACAAACACGTTGTTTTTTTAAAAAATTATAATGATTTTACAATTAGCAGGTTAAATTTAATTTTTTTTTTATATTTGTTGATGTATCAAACAAAAACAAAAAACTAAAAAAGGAGAGACATGAAAAAAGTTAGATTAATTCTTGTAGCACTAGCAGTACTAAGTTTTACTGCTTTCTATGCTTGTAAAGGTGATCAGCAAAAAGCTGAAGAAAAAGCAAAAGAAGCCATGGAAAAAGTAGAAAAGAAAGCTGAAAAAATGGTTGAAGAAGCAGAAGAAATGGAAGAAGACACAACAAAGCAGAAAGCAGAAGCAAAAGAAACTGAAGCAAAAGAGGAAGAAACAAAAAAAGAGACTAAAGAAGAGTAAGATCTTTTTTCTGAAAAAGAGGCAGGTAGCTGAAACTACCTGCCTTTTTTATTTATATCAAAATAAAGTAGATAATGTGAGTTAAACCTGAGCGGTTAAATTCTGGGGAGTATTAATGACATTTCTCTTCTCACCTGCACCAATCAGTTCAGATGTCAGAAAAAAGATATAATACCCGTGGTAACATCTCCTGTTTCATAATTATATTCAGAGCCCATCAGGCTGTGGGGAATGGAATAAACAATAAGCAAAATGACAGCCGCAAAAACATAATATCGTGGCCGTTTATTTTTTAAATCGCCCCAAATAGCCACAATCCAACCTATTGCCGCAATCAGAGTTTTATTATCTGTCAGGTCTTTACCCAGGGGAAATCCTGTCCATGCGTCACCAAATGCATAATGCTGCATAATGGGGCCAAATATAAAACCTCCTGCGACCAGCAATCCCAGGCAAATATAGCCATAGATTCGATAGTTTTTTATTTTGCCCAGGGCAAATAGACCTGCTATGGTGCTGAACATCATAGCCAGAAACATGATAATTACATGAGGAATTAGAATTCCTGTGGGTACTTTCCCTTTAAAACGTATTATTAACTGGTTTTCTTCAGATAATTTAACCGGGCCTTGCTTACTATAAAGATCAACAAAATATTCTAACTTACCTGCTGGTGGCTGGCCTGGTAAATAAGCATATAGTTTGCCATCTTCTCTTTTTAGCTTTTTTACTTCCCATTTTTCTTCTATTGGATAGCGCTTATAATAAAGAGCTCCTTTTACATCTTCAGGAGCTTTAAACTCAATTCTGCAATTGTCGGTACCATTATGACTTTTAGGGAGTTCAAATTTATATTCTTTTTTATCATATTGAAAGCTTACGGCTTCAGGATGAGTTGGTCCCGTTAATCTTTGATAAATAGCAGCAGCTAGGGTAATTACAATTCCCAGTATCCAGAATAGTATTTTTCTTTTTCTCATTTTATTTGAATTTTATAGTTGGACCATGAGTACTTTTTCCTTATCATCTCTAATGATTTCAACTGTTATTGTTTGTCCTGGATTAATATCCGAGAGTCTTTCCATGTAATCGTAAATGTCTTTTATTTTTTTTCCGTTTAGGGCGGTTATTATATCACCATTTTTCATTCCTGCACGGGAAGCAGGTTTACCTTTTATTACCATGTCTGCACGGAGCCCCCTTTCTTCAATTCCGGCAAAATCCGGCATAATTCCGAGGGTTACTTTTAATTTTTCACCATGTTTGTATTGATCTTTTGTATTTTTTGGGCCTGCTTCCTGAAAGGTAAGCGAATAATCCACCCCTGATAGATGATTGCTTAATGAATAAATATACCGGGTCACTTTTTTCAGTCCTTCATAATTAATTTTGTCAGGCGTATCTTCAGGGGTGTGATAATCAAGATGTGGTCCGGTTGAAAAGAAAAATACGGGAACATCCTTGCTGTAAAATGATGAATGATCAGAGGGGCCATAGCCTTCTTTTGTCATACCCAGTGTAAACTGAAAATCCTGGTTAATTTTTTTCAGAATTTCTTCAGCTTGCAAAGAAGTACCTACGCCACCCACCTGCAATGAATTTTCATCGCGCAAACGCCCAATCATGTCAATATTTATCATGGCACTTACTTTTTTCAGATTAACAATAGGATTGGAAGTAAAGTATTTTGATCCTATCAGCCCCATTTCTTCTGCTCCAAATGCAATAAAGAGGAAATTGGCTTTCAGGCTGTCCTTTTTAGTGCCCAGTTTTTCGGCAATTTCAATCATAGCTGCAATTCCTGAACCATTGTCATCAGCACCATAATGAATAGCAGTAGTATCAGGTCTTCTACTTCCGGTGTCATGTCCTCCCATTCCCAGGTGATCATAATGACCTCCGATAATTATGTAAGGTTTATTTTCAGAGTTTTTGGCCTTTAGTTCACCAACAACATTTTGTGTGTTTACCCTGTTGGGGCTGATATCAATATTTGCAAGTAGTTTTCCGTCCAGCATTAAGGGGTGTGGTGTTTTTTTCTCCAAAATATTCTTTTCCAGTTTTTCCAGAGAATGGTTCGTGTTATTCAGCAAATCGTTGGCTGTTTCTCTGCTTATATGGAGCACAGGAATACCAGCATTGCCCTTTTTTCTTGTTGGATCGGTTAATTGGCTTTTGTTTTTTGCAGGGGATACAAAAAGTACTCCTCTGGCTCCTTTATCTCGTGCCTTTAAGGCTTTTGACCTGTCATCTTTACTTTGGATTGTAAATTTCTTTAGTGCCTTAATTTCAGGACTATCTCTTAATATTATAACCCATTTATTTTTTACATCAGTTTCTTTGTAACTATTCCAGTGAAATTTTTTATTGCGGATGTCGAAACCATATCCGGCAAAAACTACTTCACCCTCATATTTTCCGCTGTCTGAAAATGCGAAAGGAACAAAATCTTTTTCAAACTGATATTTTTTGTCATTGAAAATCAGTTTATTGTTTTCTCCTGTCTTATTTCCTGTAACCACAGTAAAATGTTGAAATCCATTTTTGTTCAATAATTTAGCACCCGCCAGTTCAAGTTCCTGGGCAATGTATTCAGCAGCCATTTTTCCCCCTTCAGAGCCCGGGTATCTCCCTTTTAAATCGGGTGAAGCAAGATATTTAAGATGACCTTCTAACTCTATTTTTGAAATTTCAGGTTTTTTGTGTTGCTGGCAACTTGCAAGTGTCAGTACAAAAAGACTTAATAAAAATATTCTTAGTTTCATCGTTCTATAGTTAATTTATTGTTTACAGTTTAAATTTGGTGTAAAAAGTCGTTATATTATTCATATTATCTCCAACATATAATTCCAGTTCATGTTCTTCCGATTTTTTTAATCTTTTACTGTCGATTTTATAAAGAATAATATTGTTTTTCGGATCGTATTCAAATAAAGCCCATTCATTATCAATATATCCGTTGTAAGTTTTTATACCTGATAAATCATCTTCTACCTGTATTTTAATCACTCCATTTCTTACGATCTCTTCTGGTCTCTTTGCTTTTACAACGGGAGCAACTGTATCAGTCATAATACAATACTTTCCTAGTTTCCTGGCTTTTGTAGTAATGTAACCATTAACCTTTTCTCCTCCTGTGTATTCGTATTCACTGTCTTCTCCATTTTTATATGCAATAAAGGCTTTTTCAGATAAGGAGGACGGCAGGTCATTGGTTTTAATGGATAGGTTAAAATATTTATGTACGGGTGTGGTTTTCTTATGTACGTAATGAATACCTGAATAGATATTTTCTTTGATAGGTTCTTCTCTTTTGTATTCAAAATGAACAGTATCGTAGAATGAATAAGAAGGGAATGTAAGTTTAATTCCTTCTTTTTTGAATTCATTCTCTTCATTATAAGGAAAAACAGTGGTGCTGGACTCAGAATATGCAGGTATTTCCTTGACATTATTAACATTTTTAATGCTAAACTCAAGGACCGATTCATTTTTATAGGTATCCTGAATGATGTATTTCACGTTATGTTCCAGGGTATCGTTAAATTCGACAACTCCATTGTTTCGGATAAAATTATAAATGCTGAGCTGATTGTTAGGTTCAAGGAATAATTTCTGAACACTGCTGTTTCGGAGTATTTTTTCTTCATAATCAATCAGGCTGTTAATATACCGGCTTTCGCTAAACGAAAATTCATCCAGCTTGTGGTGATACCATAATTTGTCATCAATATACAATTTAATTGAATTTACACCACACCAGTTATGGGATCCATTTAGGAAATCAAAAGTTTTTATGCCAAAACCTATTTTTCCTCTAACCTTTATTATCTCATTTTTTTCAGGTCGATAATAATTAATCCTGTTTTTCTGTTTTACAGAAAAGATATATTTTTCATTTTTACCTTTAATCCGGCTGCTTTTATTTATTGGATATACTGCTGCCAGGAATACTTTTGGAGCAATTTGATCTTCAATCTGAAAATCAAATTTCATTGGATTAACAGGATGTTGGTTGTCTATTTTTCTTATTTCAAAATGCAAATGAGGCCCCTGTGAGCTCCCGGTATTTCCTGAATAACCAATTAGCTGCCCCTTCTTTACTTTGAATTGTTCCGCTTCCGGATACAACTGAATAGGGAAGGTTTTATTTTTATATTGTTCGTTAATCACATATTTTTCAAGTTTATTGCTAAAACGATCCAGATGCGCATAAACTGATGTGTAGCCTATTTCAGGATGGTTGATGTACAGGGCCCTTCCGTATCCTGACGGAGTGACTTTAATCCTTGAGACATAGCCATCAGCAATTGCAGTAATTTTTTTTCCGTTTACCCCATCAGTCTTAATATCAATTCCGGAGTGAAAATGATTAGATCGCAATTCACCAAATGTACCGGAAAGATATATCGGGAAATTTACCGGTTCTTTAAAAGAATTCTGTTTTTGATTTGTCTTTTGCGAAAATGAATTATGATTGATTATCAGTAAAAAGAATATGGATGTCAACAGTAAATTATGTTTGGTCATTTTTTTGATTTTATATTTTAAATTCAACAAAACTAATATTATTTTTAATACTCGTAAAAAAGCATGGAGTTAATTTTTTTATTTGCAAAACCTGTATTAATTTTGTAATTTGTTAGATTAAGAGCATGAACAATAAAGACACAAATATCGTTAATAGAGTTAAAGAAAAAGTTTATAACTTAATTAATATTAACGAAAATTTAAAAAAAGAGAATGCTCAATTAAAAAAAGACAATAAAAATTTAGAATCACAGTTAAATCAATTAAAGACAGAATTAAATAATTACAAAGAGAAATATACAAGATTAGAAATAGCAAAAAGTTTGCAATCATCATCGGCGAATCACGATGCAAAAATAAAGATTAACCGAATTGTGCGGGAAATTGACAATTGTATTGCTCTTTTGAATAAATAATTTTTACAATATAATGGGTGAAGAAAAATTATCCATAAAATTAAATCTTGCAGACAGGTATTATCCTCTTAAAATAGAAAGAGATGATGAGGAAAGGATACGTAAAGCTGCAAAGTTAATTAACGAGAAAATCTTACAGTATAAACAGAAATATGCAGACAAAGATAATCAGGATTTCTTAGCAATGGCAGCTTTACAGTTTGTTATTAAGTATCTTGAGAAGGATGAGGAAGAGAAAGAAGAGATCGTTATGGATAATTTAGAGGATTTAGAACAGGAATTAAATGAATATTTAGAAAAAGAGAAAAACGTTCTTTAAATAGATATTTTACCCGCATAGTTCCTTAATTGCTGTGAAACTCAACACTTATCAAAATTGGAGATAAGCTCGTTTGAGTAAAAGCAGGCCCCATTCCGATTCGTCGGAATTCCACTGAAAAGTGGGACAGGGGAAACTTGATCTTGAATGGCAACTCCACCCATGTCAGAACAGGGGTTTTCTACAAGCGTTAAGGATAGAACTGTGCGGGTTTTTTTATGGAAAATTTATAAACCAGATATATTATGATAATAACAAACATATTTGAAAATTTATCGCTAACAACCCTGATTATTGCTGGGGTTGCTTTAGTGGGAGGAGGGCTGATTTCCTACTTCCTTTGGTCTGTGGCTCTTAAAAAGAAAAGCAGACAACTCATAGAAGATGCCAAATCTGAAGGTGAAGTTATCAAAAAAGATAAAATTCTTCAGGCCAAAGAGAAATTTTTGCAGTTAAAGGCAGAGCATGAGAAAGAAATGAATGAGCGTACCAACAAAGTAATTGCCCAGGAGAATAAGTTAAAACAAAAAGATCAAACGCTTTCGCAAAAGATACAGGAAACTGAAAAGAAGAAAAAGGAATTGGATGCAATAAGACAAAACTTGCAGGTTCAGATGGATGTAGTGGAAAAGAAAAACGAAGAGCTTGATAAAGCACATAAACAACATGTGGAGCAGCTTGAGGCTATATCCGGGATGTCCGCCGAAGAAGCAAAGAACCAACTTGTTGAATCCTTGAAAGCGGAGGCTAAAACAGAGGCAATGTCTACAATGAACGAAATTGTGGAAGAAGCCAAAATGAATGCCAATAAAGAGGCCAAAAGAATTACTGTTCAGACAATACAGAGGGTAGCCGCTGAAACAGCCATAGAAAATGCTGTTACTGTCTTTAATATTGATAACGATGAAATTAAAGGAAGAATTATTGGACGTGAAGGACGTAATATAAGAGCGCTTGAAGCTGCTACAGGAGTTGAAATTATAGTAGACGATACGCCTGAGGCTATTACGCTCTCAGCTTTCGATCCTATCAGAAGAGAAATTGCACGACTTTCTCTCCATCAACTGGTGACAGACGGAAGAATTCACCCGGCCCGAATTGAAGAGATTGTGGATAAAACCAAGTCTCAGGTAGAAGATGAAATTAATGACATTGGAAAGAAAACAGCCATCGATCTTGGAATTCATGGATTGCATCCTGAGCTAATACGATTGGTTGGGAAAATGAAATATCGATCTTCATATGGACAGAATCTCCTGCAACACTCAAGAGAGGTAGCTAATCTGAGTTCAATTATGGCTTCGGAATTAGGACTGAACCCTAAACTTGCCAAAAGAGCAGGATTGCTCCATGATATTGGAAAGGTGCCGGATGACGAACCGGAACTTCCACACGCTGTGTTAGGAATGAAACTGGCAGAAAAATTTAAAGAGAAGACTGAGGTATGCAATGCCATTGGATCACACCACGAAGAAGTGGAGATGTCTAGCCTTATTGCTCCTGTTGTTCAGGTTTGCGATGCTATTTCAGGTGCCCGCCCTGGGGCAAGAAGAGAAGCAGTTGAATCATATATTCAGCGTTTGCGCGATTTAGAAGATCTTGCTCTCTCTTTTGAAGGGGTTACTAAAACATATGCCATTCAGGCTGGAAGAGAACTAAGAGTAATCGTTGGAAGCGACCAGATAAGCGATAACCAGGCTGATAAGCTATCTTACGATATTTCAAAGCATATTGAAGATCAGATGACTTATCCTGGCCAGGTTAAAGTAACTGTTATCAGAGAGAAAAGAGCTGTTAATTACGCCAAATAAAAATTAGACTTTTTTACTGTTTATAAAGAGCCTTCTTCCGGGCTCTTTTTTATTTTTCGCATTGGCAATCATATCTTTTTTTCTTTACTTTTGTTGTTCATTAAAAAAAAACTGTTTTGATTTTATTTTACTTTAACAATATAATTATGGATAGCCCTGTCCTTTAGGGCAGAGGATAAGTTAAACTATAATTTCCCTCAGATTTCTATAAATTTTGTAAATTAAGATACAAAATTTATAGAAATCATAGACGGAAGAGGCATTTGAATCACCACCCTAAAGGACGGGGCTAGTGAAATAACATCTTCAAAATTTGGTGAAGTAAAATTTTTTAATAAAATCAAAACGGCTTTTAAAAGTATAAAAAAGTTTACTATGCATAACATACGAATGGTTGACCTGAAAACACAATATGAAAATATCAAACATGAAGTTGATAATGCTATCCAGGATGTAATTGATTCTACAGCATTTATTAATGGACCTCATGTGAAAGATTTTCAACATAATCTTGAAAAATACCTGGGCATTGATTCAGTTATTTCCTGTGCTAATGGTACTGATGCTTTACAGATTGCTCTAATGGCACTCAACCTGGAAACCGGAGATGAGGTCATTACACCTGATTTCACCTTTATATCAACCGTTGAAGTTGTTAAACTGCTTGGTTTAAAACCCAGACTCGTGGATGTGAATCCGGAAACTTTTACTATTGATATTGATAAGCTTGAAAAAGCTATTAATAAAAACACCAAAGCAATTGTGCCTGTGCACTTGTTTGGTCAATGCGCTGATATGAACGCTATTATGGATATTGCTGAGAAACACAATATCTCTGTGGTTGAAGATGTGGCTCAGGCTACAGGGGCTGAATATAATTTTAAGGGTAATTGGGAAAAAGCGGGAACCATCGGGCATATTGGATGCACCTCATTTTTCCCGTCAAAAAATTTAGGATGTTATGGAGATGGAGGGGCTTTGTTTACAAATGACCACCAAATGGACGAAAAGATCAGGACTATTGCTAATCATGGCTCAAAAGTGAAGTATTATCATGATGATATAGGCGTAAATTCAAGGTTAGATACCCTGCAGGCAGCTATTTTAAACGTAAAATTGAAATACCTGAATAATTATAACCAGGCCAGGCAGAAAGCTGCAGCTTATTATGATGAAAAACTGGGAAAATTGGAACATATCCAGACACCTGTTAAGGACAGAAATTCAAGTCATATTTATCACCAGTACACCTTAGTGCTTGATTCTTCTGTGAACAGAAATGAGCTGAAAGAATATCTGAAAGAAAAAGGAATTCCATCGATGGTTTATTATCCTGTGCCTATGCACAAACAATCAGCTTATGTTGATGATTTGAAAAGTGAGGATAAATTTCCTGTTTCTGAAAGATTAAGTGAGAAAGTATTATCTCTTCCAATGCATACTGAATTAACAACTGAACAATTAGAGTGGATCACAACTTCAATAATTAACTACTTTAAATAATTGAATAATTATGGACTATTTTGCGCATGAAACGGCTGTTATCGATGAACCCTGTAAAATTGGAAAAGGGACAAAGATATGGCATTTTTCTCATGTTATGAAAAATGCGGAGATTGGGGAAGAATGCAACCTGGGGCAGAATGTAGTAGTTTCACCAGATGTTGTTTTAGGAAATAATGTGAAGGTACAGAATAATATTTCCATCTATACCGGAGTTATTTGTGAGGATGACGTATTTTTAGGTCCCTCAATGGTTTTTACCAATGTAACAAACCCACGAAGTGCAGTTGTAAGAAGAGATCAGTATGAAAAAACACTCGTAAAGAAAGGGGCAAGTATTGGTGCCAATGCCACAATTGTTTGTGGTCATACTATTGGAGAGTTTGCTTTTGTTGGAGCGGGAGCTGTTGTGATAAGAGATGTAAAGCCTTATGCGCTTGTAGTTGGCAATCCTGCTAAACAAATTGGCTGGATGAGCGAATATGGACATCGCCTTCATTTTGATGAAGATAATATTGCTGTTTGTCCTGAAAGTAAAGACCGATACAGGCTTGAAGGAGATACCGTTAAAAAAATTGATTAAGAAAACCTGTTTTTGGTATTCTTTTTAAATCGAACTCAGGTTTATTTATCAATTTTTTTGTAATCTGAATTATTGCTGAGAAACTCAGGAACGATTTCTTTCATTTTCTTAACGCAAAGTTCTTCATCATTATCTGATTTCAGTATTTGCGACAACTGGTTTATCTGGTCTTTTATCTTTTCATAGTCGCACTGACCTACTTTTGCTATCATAATTTTAGAATGATAAGTTGGGATCGTATTTTCCTGGTCATTCAATAACTCTTCGTAAAGTTTCTCTCCGGGCCTCAATCCCGTATATCTAATCTGAATATCCTTATCTATTTCAAGTCCTGATAATTTGATTATTTTTTTCGCCAGATCAATAATTTTAACTGATTCGCCCATATCAAACAGGAAGATTTCTCCAGCTTTATTCATAGCTCCGGCTTCCAAAACCAACTGGCATGCCTCGGGGATTGTCATGAAATATCTTGTCACTTCAGGGTGAGTAACCGTAACCGGGCCCCCTTCATCAATTTGTTTCTTGAAACGAAGAATCACAGAGCCATTAGAACCCAAAACATTACCAAAGCGTGTGGTAACAAATTTGGTTTTACTGAGTTCATTGAAAGACTGGATGAACATTTCAGCTATTCGCTTTGAAGCTCCCATCACATTTGTTGGATTAACTGCCTTGTCTGTAGAGATCATCACGAAATTATCAACATTGTAATTATTTGCTGTTTCAGCAAGCATTCTTGTGCCTACCACATTTGTTCGTATGGCTTCATAAGGATTGCTCTCCATCATAGGAACATGTTTATATGCTGCAGCATGATAAACAATTGACGGGTGAAACTTTTCAAAGACAAAATTAAGGCGGTTCTGGTCTGTGATGCTACCAACAATAATATCGTAATTTTCGAAATTCAGTTTTTCTTTTAATGAAAGCTCTATATCATACAAAGGCGTTTCTGCATGATCGTATAAAAGAATCTTCTTAGGATTGTAATTAATTAATTGTCTGACAATTTCGCTACCTATAGATCCGGCTGCCCCTGTTACAAGAACAACCTGGTTTAATATTTGCTTTTTTATTTGTTTTTCATCCAGTATAATGGGCTCCCTTTCAAGCAGGTCTTCTATTCTTATTTTTTTAATCTGATTAAAACTTAATTCTCCATTAATCCATTCATTAACCTCCGGCACTGTAAGCACCTTTACGTCATGTTCCAGGCATGTATCAACCAAATAGCTTTTTGTGTTAACATCAATATCTTTTCTTGAGATGATTAGCTTTTCAACTTCATATTTTTTGAGAAGACTATTTAAGTCATCCAGGCTGTGTATGGTTACGTTTTCAAGGATTTTACCAATTTTTGAATTATCATCTTCAAGAAAACCAATTACTTTATGCATTGTCCCGGCATCTCTGTCAAGGGTTCTTTTGGCAATCGTACCGAATTCACCTGCTCCAAAAATGATTACATTGGTTTTATGTCTTGCAGGAGCATATAATTCATTGTAAATTGTTTTTATCATGAACCTGGCAGAAGTCATTAGGAATATTGTGGCCAGGAAATCAATTATAATAACTGAAAAGGGTATCAGGTACTGGCTGTTAATGAAATAAAAACTGACCAGGTTTAGCACTGCAAATATGGAACTTCCTGTTAGGGTAACAATAAAAATCCGTTCTGTATCTTTGGCGCTTGTATACCTTATGATCCCCGCATAAGAACGAAATCCTATAAAAGTAACTGAACGAATAAGGAGAACATAGGGTATTATGAAGCCTAATTTTGTGTTTAATTGTTCTGATTCAGGAAATTCAAAATTAAACCGGATAAAATAGGCTGCGGTGATGGAAATCAGAACAATAAAGATATCCAGCAGAAAAATAATCCATCTTGGCGTATATGATTCAGGAAAAAGATATAATATAGATTTTCTTTTTTTCATTTTCTAATATACTTAATTTTTATACCAGACTAAACCAATCTCACATTCACAATAAGCTCTAACAGAAAATAAGTTATTTTTGAGTAGATGAATATTTTCATGCAAAAAATTAGCAGACAAGAATTCAATAAATAAAAATAATGACCTTGAACAGAAACCTTTTTTTGTTCGATTACTAAATTTTTGATTAGTATATAAAAAAAGGTATTTGCTATTCATCTTGTTCTAGTCTGTTAGTATTCTGTATAGTTCACTTAATTCCTGAATTTTATCAGGATATCCGAGTTTATCGTAACTGTAGATCAGGTTGTTTAGTAATCTTTTTATTATTTTTAAATTATCACAAGGCAAATAGTATTCTTTTTCACGTTTGAGATTTTGCTGTTTGAGAAAATAATCAATCTCTTTTTTACCTAAAATAGCACCTTTATTAAAAGGATTGATATAAAACAATACCTGGTTTTGTATAGAATCTTCCTGGGCATATTCATTTTTATACGCAACAATATAATTTTTGGGTAAATTAACACCGTAAACCGGTATATTCAATCGTTGAGCAAGAGCAGAATAGATAATCCCTAAACTGATTGGGTTTCCCTTTTTTGTCTCTAATACATGGTTAATGTAATTATTCTGCGGGGCATAAAAATTGGCAGAATTACCTGAAAATCCGTGGACTTTAAAAAATACATGATTAATAATCTGAACTTTTTCCAGTGCTGTTAAGTTTTCGTTGATCTCGAGCCAGATATCTTTTTTGATCTCTTCCAGCCGGTTGTTATAACTTTCAAAATTAAGTTCCGGGTATTGATGTTTTGCAATCAGGAAGCTTCCCATAAAGAGGTCTTCACCTCCTTTGCCGGCCCATTTTTTCAAACTTCTCTTAACACTGTTGGCCTGAATCTCCTGTATAAGTCCTTCGATTCTTTCCTGTATCTTCTCGTCAAAAGATTTCTCCCATACTTTTTCAAGTTCGGGCAAAGCTTTATAACCCTGTGCCAGTAATTTGTCATAGATTTCCCTGTAGATTTCCTCATCAGGATCATCCAGTAGTTTAACAAGTGCTTTTATTTGCTTTTCTGTTTGCTCTTTCTTATTGCTCATTAGAAATTGTATCTAACACCAGTTTGACCAATTTTTTAATTGTCGGTTTATAATCTCCAATAAAATCTTTCGTTTCTCTGTTTGCAATAATTGCACATATTGTTAATGCGTTGTGTCCCAGGTATTTTGAGAGTGCATATATTGCAGAGCTTTCCATTTCAAAGTTAGTGATTTTGTGATTAGAAAACTTGAATTCTTTGATTTTATTGTTAAGTTCAGGGTAACGTGTTGGTATTCTTAATTTTCTGCCCTGCGGACCATAAAACCCAGGTGCAGAAATAGTTACTCCGTTAATACAATTTGAATTCTTAAATTTGTTTATTAATTCATCTGAGCCGTTTATGGTATATGGAAAATGACTTTCCAATGGCCAGCCAAAATGTTTTTTTAATTCCGAAGTGAATTCTTTGTTTTCCTCATCTTCATCAATGTCATAAAAATGCAACAGGTTATCGAAACCTATAGATTTTTCGGAAAGTAAGAATGAACCAACAGGTAGGTTTTTTTGCAGTCCTCCGGAAGTACCCAGTCTGATAAGATTTAGTTTTTTATGTTCTTTTTTGTCCGATCGTTTGTCAAAATCAATATTTACCAATGCATCCAGTTCATTGATTACAATATCGATATTGTCTGTTCCTATTCCGGAAGAAAGAACTGTTATGGGGATGCTTTTATAAGTGCCTGTAATTGTCTTAAATTCACGGTTTTGTTTGGATATGCTTATTGAATCCAGAAAAGAACCTATCAAATCTACTCTTCCGGGATCACCGACAAGTATAATTTTCTCAGCTATATCTTCTGGCTTGAGCTTGAGATGAAAAATACTTTTATCCTTATTAATAATAAGTTCAGAATCTTTATACTTCATAATTGATTGCTTTAAAAGACCAAAACTACCCAATTTTTGCTAATTGTACAATATTTTTCGATCTAATAAACCGAAAACAATTTTTTTTATAATATTTGTATGATTTATTATAACTAAAAAAAATTACTATGAAAAAATTTAAATTAATTGTACCCTTATTATTGTTCGTTTTTCTTGGTTTAAGTGCTTACTCCCAGGATGATAAGGATAAGAACAATGGTTACCAGTTTGAAGATATTAAAAGACTGGATGCGACAAGTGTGAAAAATCAATATCGTTCCGGAACATGCTGGAGCTTTGCCGCGATTTCATTTTTAGAATCTGAATTACTGAGAATGGGGAAAGATCCAATGGATCTCTCAGAGATGTGGATTGTCAGACATGCTTATTCAGATAAGGCTGAAAAATATGTTCGGTTTCATGGAAATCTGAATTTTGCCGGGGGCGGTGCTTTTCATGATGTTACAAATATGATTAAGAGATATGGCATTGTTCCTGAAAAGCAATATCCTGGTTTAGAATATGGTACTGAAAAACATGTTCACGGTGAACTGGATGCTGTTTTGAAAGGTTATGTTGATCAGGTTTTGGAAAACAAAAACAGAGAGTTAACACCGGTATGGCATGATGCGTTTGACCAGATATTGAATACTTATCTTGGAGAAGAGGTGAAAAGATTTAACTATGATGGCGCTGAATATACACCCAAATCTTTTGCTAAGAATTATCTGGGACTTGACCTCGACAATTATATAGAACTTTCTTCATATACTCATCACCCATTTTACTCAGAATTTATCCTGGAGGTTCCTGATAATTGGGCCTATGATGAAGTTTATAATGTACCAATTGATGAATTAATGGAAGTAATAGATCAGTCAATTGAAAAAGGATATACTGTTGCATGGGCTGCTGACGTTAGCGAGAAAGGTTTTTCATGGAAAAATGGAGTGGCTGTGGTTCCAAATAAGGACGTTAAAAGCATGGATAACCTTGAAAGTGCAAAATGGGCTGATATTCCTGAAGATGAACTGGCAGATAAATTATACAGTTTTAACGGTCCTGTACCGGAGAAAGAAATTACACAGGAAATGCGTCAGGAATCTTTTAACAACTGGCAGACAACAGATGATCATGGCATGCATATAACCGGAATTGCAAAAGATAAAGAAGGGAATAAATATTATATTGTTAAAAATTCATGGTCTGATGAAAACCATATTTATGATGGATATTTTTATGCCTCAGAAGCATTTGTGCGTTATAAGACAATGGATATTATGATTAATAAAAATGCATTGCCTGAGGATATTGCTTCAAAATTAAATTTACAATAAAAAACAACTTTGATAATTTAATTTAAAAAGGAGGATGCATTTCCTCCTTTTTTTGTTAATAGGCTATTTAAGATTTTCTTCGAATAATTTTAAAATTCTCCTGTATTCATCGGTCCAGCTTTCAGGTTCTTTAAAGCTGTGCCTTTCCATAGGATAAACAGCCAGTTCCCAGTTTTCTTTTCCCAATTCAATAAATCTTTGTGTTAGTCTGACTACATCCTGAAATTGTACATTGTCGTCAATCATGCCGTGGCAAATAAGCAAAGGATCCTCAAGTCCTTCAGCAAAATTAATCGGTGAACTTCTTTGATATGCAATACTGTCTTCTGTGGGTTGGTTTAGTATGTTTGATGTGTAGGTGTGGTTGTAGTGTGCCCAGTCTGTTACAGATCTTAATGCTGCACCTGCAGCAAAAGTTTCTGGATTTTTAAAAAGGGCCATCAGTGTTATAAAGCCACCATAGGAGCCGCCATATATTCCAATCCTTTCGGGGTCTACATTTTGTTTTTTAACAAGATATTTTGCCCCATCGATATGATCGGTCAGGTCTTTGCCACCCATATGTCTGTAAATTCCTGTTCTCCAGTCGCGTCCGTAACCAGCACTTCCCCTGTAATCAATATCAAGTACAGTATATCCATTGTCAACCAATAGGTTATGAAACATATATTCTCTAAAATATTTGCTCCACCAGTTATGCGCATTCTGTAAGTATCCGGCTCCATGAACAAAAATTACCGCAGGGGTCTCTTTTTTATTCTTATTTTCAGGTTTATATAATCTTGCATATACTTTTTTTTCGTCTCTTGCTTTGAAAGTTATTATTTGTGGTTTTCTCCAATCGTAAGCTTTGAAAAGCGATGTCAGAGAATTTGTTAGCTTTACAGGTTTGGCTTCAGGTGTATTTCTTTTAAAATAAATTTCCCAGGGTTGATTTGCAGAAGAGTAATGAATGGCCATATAATTTTCATCAGGTGATAATGCTACATTATTTCTTCCTTTCATAAATGTTAGCTGTTCCATCTTACCACCCATAAGGGGCATTTTGTAAAATTGTCTTTCCCCCGGATGTGTTTTATTGGCGTTGAAGTACCAATATTTTTTATCTTTTGAAATCCGGGGGTTGTAAATTTCAAATTTTCCTTTTGTTAGTTGTTTTTCCTTCTTATTTTCAACATTCATAATATAAAGATGTGAGTAGCCCGACTTCTCCGATTGAAACCAAATGTGTTTGTTGTCCGGCAACCATCCTATTTTTTCTCTCCATCCTGTGCTTCCTATTCCCGGGCCGGCAATCCACGCTTCGTCTCTTAGTCTGTCCAGAAGTTCTGTATTGCCAGATTTCATATCAAGCAACATCAGCCAGCGGTCTTTATTGTCTGCTGCTCTGACTGAGATAAGGGCTTTCTTGCCATTGTCAGACCAATAGGGGCCGAATATATTTACTTTCCTTTCTATTGTATTTTCATCTTTGCGTCCGGGGTAATCTTTCAGATACTTTGGTTTATCTTTTATTCCGGGGATGTTTGAAGTATTTACAGAATAGACCGAATCCTTTTCAATATTGTAAATCTGCAATCCATACTGATATTGACTGCCTCCAACTTTTGACCTGGCTTTTTCAATTTCCAGGTATCCTGTACTACTTATAAAATGAGGAACCCTTGTCCTTTTGCTTTTTCCTCTTTTGAAAAGATTATAGGTAATGTACTTTTCATCCGGACTTAGGATAATATTAGCAGGTGAGCCGTTCTTAGTATAAACCGTTTTTATTTCCTGCTTTATATTTATATTTTCAATACTGTCTTTGTATGATTTATTCCTCTCTCTTCTTCTTAATACCTTAAAAAGATCCATTTGCTGATTATACAACCATTTTTCCTTTGGTGTTTTTTTCTTTGTTTCTTTTGAAGTGGCCTTTTTCCTTTCAAAGTCAACAAGCTGAACCAGCTTTTTTTTATCCAGGTTCCATTTAAACAGATCTCCGTCCATAATGAACACAATACCTTTATCATTAAATGTGAATTTAGGAGATTTGAGAGAATGAAAGGACTTTAAAATCACTTCAGAAGTTTTATTTTCAACGTTGTAGATAACAAGATTTCCGTCCCTGGCATAAACTTTCTTGCTTTTTTTATTATTAAAATCTGCTGAACGCGGAGGTATTGCTCTTTTTTCTTTTAGGTCGGCTTTTTCTGGATGTTGCGAATCCCCATTTATTTCAATTTTATAAAGATCTTCGATGGGCTTGTTCTCCGGATTCCATTCAAAATAAATTGTTTTGCTGTCGTCCGACCAGAAAATATTATCCGGAAGACTGCCTATCCATTCATCCGGGTCCTGCATAATTTTGCTGATTTTTAGTGCAGGAGAATTCTTATTTTGTTGTGTCAAACCAATATTCGCAGCTAAAACAATAAGCAGGCTAACTAAAATGGTATTTTTTTTCATGATAACTATTATTGATTCAGTCTTTTTGATTAAAGAACCAATATGATAGTTTAAAATGTGAGTAAGAATTAATAAACTGTTTTGATTTTTATGAACGTGGATGGTGTTCGATGATCGTATCTCTTAAGTATTCACGATCCAGATGCGTATAAATTTCAGTTGTCATAATAGATTCATGTCCAAGCATTTCCTGAATAGCTCTCAAATCGGCACCACCGTCAATCATATGTGAGGCAAATGAGTGTCTTAGCGTATGCGGACTAATATTTTTTGGAATATTAGCCTTTGCAGCCAGCCTTTTAATAATTGTAAAGATCATGACACGGGTTAGCTGTTTTCCTCTTCTGTTGAGAAAAAGGATATCTTCATAACCTTGCACAATTTTTATTTTATTTCTGTCTTCCAGGTAATAATTTATTTCTTTAACAGCTTTTTGGCTTATAGGAACCAGTCTTTCCTTATTTCCTTTTCCAATAATCCTCACGAAACCCTGGTCAAAGTAAAGATTTGAAATTCTTAGCTGTATAAGTTCTGTAACTCTTAATCCACAACTGTATAAAGTTTCAATTATTGCTTTGTTTCTTTGACCCTCGGGAAGACTCAGATCAATTGCTTTTATTAGTTGATCTATCTCCTCAATTGTAAGGACCTCAGGTAATTTTCTTCCAATTTTTGGAGCTTCCAGAAGAGCTGCAGGATCTTTTTCTATCTGATTTTCAAGAAGTAAATATTTATAAAAGGATTTGATACCTGAAATTATTCTGGATTGGCTTGTTGAGCAAAGGCCCATTTCATTGAGCCAGTAGATGAAATTTCTCAGATGTTCTGTATTAATTTGCTGTGGTGATACATTCAGTTTCTTCAGATCAAGATAATTTTTTAACTTATTAATGTCGTTGTAATAAGCATTAATTGAGTTTGCTGAGAGCGACCTTTCCAACCTCAGAAAATCTATAAAGTTTTTTATAGAAATTTCCCAATTCATAGTATTAATTTAACAAGTAATTAAACGGATTTTTTTGTTAAATTGTATTTTTGTACAAATTAAAGAAGATAGTATGAAAATTCAAATCATTAATGGTCCTAATTTAAATTTATTAGGAGAAAGGGAAAAGTCCATTTATGGAGAAATTAGTTTTGAAAAATATCTTGAAATATTAAAAAAGCATTTTAGTTCTTTTACTATCGATTATTTTCAATCTAATGTGGAAGGTGAACTTATAAATTGTATTCATGATGTAAGAAAAAGCCATAAAGGAATTATCCTGAATGGAGGAGGTTACACACATACTTCTGTTTCTCTGAGAGATGCAATATCATCCCTGGAAATTCCAACAGTAGAGGTTCATGTCTCCAATGTATTTTCACGCGAGGAGTTCAGGCATACTTCATTGTTAGCCCCGGTATGTTTAGGATCTGTTATAGGTTTTGGCCTGGATGGCTACAGGCTTGCCATTGAAAGCCTGCGTTTCTATTATTCAAAAAAATAATTTATATCTTTTTATTATGCCAAAAACAAAAATCGTAGCTACTATCTCTGATCGTAAAGCAGATACAGATTTTATTAAGCAGCTTTATGATCATGGTATGAATGTAGTCAGAATGAATACAGCTCACCAGGTTCCGAAGCAAACTTTAAAAATTGTGGAAAATACCAGGCAGGTATCAGAGCATATAGCTTTGCTACTGGATACTAAAGGTCCGGAAGTAAGGATAGTTGATGCTGAAGAGCCGGTTCAACTGGAAAAAGGGGATAAAATAAAGGTAGGAGGAAATACCAATGGACAACTCTCAAAGGATCTGGTTTGTGTAAATTATGTTAATTTTTCAAAAGATGTTCCCAAAGGAAGTAAAATTTTAATTGATGATGGAGAGGTTGAACTGGAAGTATTAGAAAAGAAAAATGAATATCTGGTATGCCGGGTAAACAATTCTGGATTGGTTAAACCAAGAAAAAGTGTGAATGTTCCTAATGTACATATTAATTTGCCTTCTGTGAGTGAAAAAGACAAGGAATATATCAAATTTGCAGCTGAGCATGATATAGATTTTATTGCCCATAGTTTTGTGAGAAATGTGGAAGACGTAAAGGCAATAAAGGAACTACTTGACAAGTACAGGAAAGAAATAAAAATTATTGCCAAAATTGAAAACCAGCAGGGTGTAGATAATATTGATGAAATATTAGATCATGTCTACGGAATTATGGTAGCCCGGGGAGATCTTGCCATTGAGATACCCTATGAGAAGATACCGGGGATACAGAGAATGCTGATTAATAAGTGTATCGAACGCCGAAAACCTGTAATTATAGCCACACAAATGCTTCATTCCATGATTCACAATCCCCGTCCTACACGGGCTGAAGTAAATGATGTTGCCAGCGCAATCTACAGCAAAACAGATGCAGTAATGTTAAGCGGAGAAACTGCTTCAGGGAAATATCCGGTAGAGGCAGTAAAAACAATGGCCAAAGTAGCTTATGAAGTGGAAAATTCCAGGGAGGAAATGAATGACATCCCTATTTCTGTAATTAATAATAAAGTATCTGATTTTTTATGCAAATCGGCTGTTCAGGCTTCTATAACGCTTGATGCAAAAGCAATTATTGCAGATACTACTTCTGGCCGTACGATCAGAAGCCTGGCGGCATACCGGGGTAATAAACCTATTTATGCACAATGCTATTTAAAAAGTACCATGAGGGAATTACAGCTTCTTTATGGAGTAATTACTGATTATATGGAACCGCAGAATACTTCACACGAATTTTTAATCGACGCAATGGACCATTTGCAGGAAGGGCATGAAATTCACAAGAATGACCTGGTTGTTGTGATAGCTGGAAATTTTGGCAGAAACTACGGCGCTTCATATATAGAAATAGGAACAATTGATAATCTTACAAGACATCTGAGAAAAGAAGAGTAAAGTATAGATTGTTTTAAGCTGAGTTCGATTTAATAAATAACCCCGGCCTTAAAGGCCAGGGCTATCTGAATAACTGCGCATTAGTTGTAAATTTACATCGAACTCAACTTATTTGCCGGTTTTTTTAACAAAAATAAAATCACCACCTTCATCTCCTGAATTTTTTATTTCTCCGTAAAGAGGAGTGTTCGGACTGTTGTTAACTACAGCCACCTTAAAGCTGTTAAATAACTCTTCAGCAGTAATATATTTTTGTTCATTCTCATTCAAACGTTTAACCATGTATTTCAGGAATACACTTTGGTCTGGGACTTCTTTAAGACTGCCACTCGTCATAGCTTTACGGCTTGGTAATTTATAAAGGTTTTGTACTTGCTGAGGTGCATCGGCAAATGCTTTCCTGGTTTTGAAGATACTCCCACTAAAACATGCATCGGCAATAATTAATGTATGCTTCGCATCAATGCTTCTTACATATTCGGTTAGTGTGCTGTTTCTGAACCAGTTTGCTGTATGATCACTCTTAGAGTCAGAGGGAAGCCAGTAACCCACTTTATTTTCTGCGTCCCAGTAACCATGTCCTGCGTAAAAGATAAGTAGGTTATCGTTTTCAGACAAGGTATTGTTTAACTTGTCAAGTTCAACCATTATTTCTTCTCTTGTAGGACTGTTCATTAGTTTGATATTTTCTTCTTCGAAAGCATAATTGTTTAGAAGGGTTGTAGAGAGCATTTTTGCATCTTTATATGGATTGTCCAGGTCATTGATCAGGGGATCCTCATATTCATTTTCTCCGATAAGAATCGCAAAATTTCTACTACCTCTTAGTTCTGTGTATTTTTCATTCTCCTTTTTGACAATATCTCTTAATTTTTCTTTGCTGGCTTCCTCTTCAGCCATAAAAATAACAGTTATCTTTTTCTCCTTACTGTTACCTTTGATGTCACTTGCGTGTAAGATAATATCATTAAAGCCATTCTCAAGAGTGATTGTGCTTGTAAATCTGCCCTGGTCGTTATAATCAACGCTCATATTGTTTATGGTGAAATCAAAAATACCTGTTTTATCTGTTATTTTTCCCTCAATGTCAAATTTTTCATCTGTTACGATAACAGGTTCGTCTTTTTTATAAACCGGTTTTTTAAGTGCTATTTTTGGAGGTTGATTATCAGCGGGTTGTGTAATTTTTTTGCCGATTTTAATTTCTTTAGGTTTTGAGGAAGCCTCAGCAATTTGTTTATAACCTGATTTTTCGAGAGGTATATCCCTGAATTCTATTTTTCCTGGGGTTACATCTAATCCGTAAGATATTTCAAGGATGTCAAATCCCAGTTGAAATAATTTGAACCTGTCAACTCCATACTTTGGAGCATTATAGTAAAAGGTAGCCTGTATTTTTTGATTTTTTTTCAATGTGGTCTGAGGCTGAGAATGTCGTTCCATTCCCTTTACATTTCCTACAATTGCCTGTTTTGCTTCAAACCTTTCGTTTTTAAAATCATATAATCTTGCCAGGCGGTTGGGTATTCGGATGTCTTTCTTTTTGCCTGTGTTTTTAATGGTAAGTGTTGTTTTGAATTTATTTCCTTCTGGCTTCAGGCTCTTTAATTTAAAAACAAAGTCTCCAAGCTTGTCTTCCGGGTATATTCTTGTCGTGGGTATAGCTTTGATCTTAAAAACAATCTTTTCACCTATCAGATTTGGAACTTCAGATAAAACATCCCAAACAATAAGCTGGTCTTTACCTCCCCGGATTTTTTCTCCATAATCGCCTGTGAGTGAATCCAGAGGTCCTTTAAAGGTTTGCCCACCGTCTTTGGAATAAAATACTTCAACATTGAATTGTTGGCCTATTTTTTCCTTAGTAATATCATAAATGAGATTAATTTTGTTGTTAAGCTGCTTGGCACGGACATTTTCTACATGTTGTGCCTGGCTTACAAATGACGATAAACAGAAAAATACTAAACTGAATAGAATGGCTGCTTTTTTCATTTTTTCAGGGTTTTAATTTGACTCTAATATAGTAAAATAGACTTTTTTTGTCAATTAAACATTATGTAACTATTCAAAATAAGTGCCAAAAATTAAAATAGCACTAAAAACCGTTAATTGTGAATCCTCCGTCTACGCTTAAGCATTGTCCGGTAATAAACTCTGCTTGTGGCATGCACAGGAAAGCAACAGCAGAAGCAACGTCTTCGGGTTCGCCTATTTTATTTAAAGGAGTTCTTGATAACACTTCATTATAATAATCTTTATCCTTTAACACTGCCTGGGCCAATGGAGTGTTTATATACCAGGGTGCTACCGCATTAACTCTTATATTGTCTTTACCCCATTCACCAGCCAGGTTCTTAGTTAATTGTATAATTGCTGATTTGGTCATTCCGTATATTGATCCTGTCCTTATATGGATCTGACCTGCAACAGATGAAATATTTACAATGGACGGGTCCGCAGAATTTTTAAGCATCGGGTGAGCCAGCCTGCTTAATTCAAATGCAGAAGTCAGGTTAGTATTAAGAATTTTTTGATACTGTTCTGCCGAGTATTCAATAGTTTTTTTGCGGATATTTACTCCCACATTATTTACAAGGATGTCAAGTTTTCCAAATTTATCATTCACAAAATTTATAGCTCTTTTATAATTTACAGGTTCGCTAAGATCCAATGATAATCCTTCTATATTTTTTGGGTAGGTATTTTTTATTTTCTTAATATCTTCATCGGATCTGGCAATTACGATAACTTTTGCTCCCAGGTCTACAAACATTTCTGTGATAGATTTTCCAATGCCTTTGGTTCCTCCTGTTACTAACGCATATTTGTTCTCAAGTGTCCATTTCATTTTCATATTGTTTTATTTTTTTGATATTTGTATTTTTCCGTTTCCTTCCCTTGTTATTTTTCCAATGCAGGCAGCATCCTTTAATCCTTCATTGGCAAGGTCTTTAATTATTTGCTCTGTGTATTTTTCTGGCACTGTAAACAGCAGTCCGCCTGATGTTTGAGCATCATTTGTTATGAGTTTCTGAATTTCTGAAATTCCTTCATCCCATAATGTTTTCTCTTTCAGATATTCAAGGTTGTCTCTGGTTCCTCCCGGAATTATATCTCCTGCGGCAAACTCCCATGTCTCTTCAATAACTGGAATGTTCTCCAGAGATAGCAAGGCATCTTTCCGGCTCGAACTGGTAATTTCATGTAAATGACCGAGCAAACCAAATCCTGTTACATCTGTACATGCATTAACAGGATATTGTTTTATAACTTTTGCAGCTTTATTGTTTAAAGAGGTCATGAGTTGTGTAATTTTTTCTACAACTTTTGTATTTGTAAGGCCTCTTTTTATAGCTGTACTGAGAATACCTGTTCCGACAGGTTTTGTGAGAATGATTGCATCATTAATTTTAGCTGTACTGTTTCTTAAGATTTTGTCAGGGTGTACAATTCCAGTAACGACCAACCCGTATTTGGGTTCCGGATCGTCAATCGTATGGCCACCGAGAACAGAAATGCCGGCTTCTTTAACTTTGTCTTTTGCACCACTCAGAATGTCTTGTAATATGCTTATTGATAGCCGACTAGATGGAAAACCAACAATATTTAAGGCAAATATTGGTTCGGCTCCCATGGCATAAATATCGCTCAAGGCATTGGTTGCAGCAATGGCTCCGAAATCATAGGGAGAATCAACGATGGGTGTAAAAAAATCGAGTGTCTGAACTATAGCAGTTTCTGAATTGATTTTATATACAGCTGCATCATCGGCTGTGCTACTATCTATCAGTATATTAGGATCTTTATTCAGGTTAAATTTTTGAATAATTTTTTCAAGTTCCTGGGGTCTAAGTTTACATGCACATCCCATTCCCTGCGTATAATGAGTTAATTTGATTTCTGAGGTTTCTTGTATAGTGTCATTAGCAGGTTTATTTTCCGGCTGAAGGTTTTTCACCTTTTCTTTGATAATATTGACAGCTTCGTCAATTTCTTCTTTTGTTGTAAACTTACCGGTTGAAAATCTTATTGTTCCCATAGCATATTTTTCTTCAAGCTTTATCGCTGATAATACTGAAGAAACATCAATGGAGTCTGTGTGACATGCAGCACCGGCAGAAGCTGCTATTCCGCTATCTGATAATTCGTTTAACAGGATATTGGCTTCCACTCCCGGGAAACTGATGGAAGAGGTGTTGGGTAATCTTTTTTCAGTGTGACCGTTAATTTTAATATTGTCTAAAGCCTGGGTAATTTTTTTCTCCAGAAGATCTCTCGTAAATTTCATATTTTTCTTGTTTGCTTCCAGGTTTTTCCCTGCAATTTCACATGCTTTTCCCAGACCAGCTATTTCAAGCACATTTTCTGTGCCTGCTCTCAGATTTCTTTCGTGATCTGCTCCGTGAATTAATTTTTCAAGTTCAATTCCTTCACGAATATAAAGTGCACCTATTCCCTTTGGAGCATAAAGTTTATGGCCTGCTACAGATAAAAGTCCGATTTTATCCCTTTGCACGTCAATTTGTACTTTTCCTGCGCTTTGCGCAGCATCTGTGTGGAAGATAATGTTATGTTTCTCCGCAATTTCACCAATATCTCCAACAGGCTGAATGGTTCCTATTTCATTGTTGGCGTGCATAATACTAATCAGAATCGTTTCTTTCCGTATTTCTTTTTCAAGTTCATGGGCATCGATTAATCCGTATTTATCTACAGGTAAATAAGTAACCCGGAAGCCATTTTTTTCAAGATATTTGCAGACTTCAATAACAGCAGGATGCTCTATTTGTGAGGTGATTATATGGTTTCCCCTGTATCTGTTTTTATGCGCAATTCCTTTAATAGCATAGTTATTAGATTCTGTGCCACCAGAGGTAAAAATAATTTCCCAGGGATTACAATTTATTAATTCAGAAACTTGCTTTCTTGCTTTCTCAACCGCCTTTTTCGTGGAAATACCATACTTATGTACACTTGAGGGATTGCCAAAATATTCGTAAAGAAAAGGTTTCATGGTATTGGCAACTTTTGGATCAATGGGGGTAGTTGCATTATAGTCAAGGTATATTTCCATTTTCTTAATTTTTAATGTTGATATAAAGTTAGTGAAATTATATTCTCAATATTTCCCTCTTTTTTTGTTTACTTATATATGACAGATAAACAGTTATTTAAATATAACAATGCCTTATTGGCACCTTTTGTCTGTTTGTGTGTGACATTATGGCATCAAATGGCGGAATTTTTTCATTGGTATGGCATTTGTAATAATTTTAGTGGCAATTAAATAAGTCGAAACAAAAAGAAAGGAGGCATAACTATGATACCAATGTTAAGAAATAAAAGATTTTTACCCAATTTCGATGATGATTTCTTTGGAAAGGATTTTTTCCCAAATGTTTTCGATTTTGAGAGCAATCCTACTATACCAGAAGTAAATGTGAGAGAAACAAAAGATAATTATGTAATTGAAGTAGCAGCTCCGGGATTGAACAAGAAAGACTTTAACGTTGATCTGCAGAACAATGTTTTAACCATTTCTTCTGAAAAAGAAAGCAAGGATGAGGACAAAGACGATAATGAAAATTATCTGAGAAGAGAATTTAGTTACAGCAAATTCCAGAGATCATTTAGTCTTCCTGAAGGCATTAATGCAGATCAGATTAAAGCCAAACATGAAGATGGAATTCTTTATGTAACTGTACCTAAAGTAGAAGAAAAGAAAAAAGAAGAGTCCAAACAAATCAAAATTGAATAGGTTTTTGGTTATTAATTAATAGTTTTTAAAAGCGAGGAAGAATTCATCTTCTTCGCTTTTTTTTTGATTGCCAGTTAAATATATTTTGCTTATTTTTGATTGAAAGTAGAAGTTTGGGATAATTTTATCGGATTAGAAATAATCTCTGTTGGTTAGCTACTACTAAGCAAATTGTGTTTTACTGTTATGCCTTACAAAAAAGGGAATGATTCTTGTCTTATGTTGCAGAGTTCAAAAACAAAAAAAATATTATTCACTTGAACCTCCGGTAATTGAGTATTTATGGGATGTTCTTCTTAAATTACCTTTTTTATGAAAAAAAAATTGATAGTTACATTCGTTTTTTTGTTTGTTGGTTTCTTTTTTCTTAAAGCTTCCAATGAAATGATCCCGGAAATTAATGAAGATTTCCATGCTCAAACCCAACCTTTCTCAGAGGAGAAACAGCAAGAAAAAACTGTTACCTCTGTTAATGAATCCGACTCATTGGCGCTGGTTGCGCTTTATAATTCGACCAATGGTGATATCTGGAAAGATCAGGATAACTGGCTTAGTGGACCGGTTTCAACATGGTTTGGTGTTGCCATTACTGACGGACGTGTTACGGGTATTGATCTTGGGATGAACAATATGATAGGCCAGATTCCGTCTGAAATAGGGGATTTGGATAAACTCAGGGTATTAAAATTTCACAATAATCATATTCATGGTTCAATACCCCCGGAAACAGGTTTATTGGATAGTCTGAGAGTCTTGTTTTTATATAATAACGATCTTGAAGGTTCAATACCTTCTGAAATTGGTAATTTATCTGAGCTTCAGGAATTGAGATTATCTTCTAATCAGCTAACTGGCAGCATTCCGGTGGAACTATATAGTTTGTCAAACCTTGAAATATTAATGCTTTCGTATAATGAATTAACAGGCAATTTACGGCCAGAAGCAGGTAATCTGACCAAATTAACCTGGTTTGGAGTAAACGACAATTACCTGGAAGACAGTATCCCATCCGAATTTGCCAATCTTACCAATCTTGAGTATTTTCATATTGAAAATAATTATTTTAGTTACTTGCCCGATTTGTCCTCTTTGTCTGCCCTTAAAAATTTTATTGTAGAAGATAACTATCTGGATTTCGCCGATTTACAGATGGCAGATGTGGTTGCCTCAACTTTTAATTATGCTCCGCAAAGGAAGATTCCTGTCGAATCAACACAAACAAATGACCAAATTGTTTTTGAAAGTATGGATGAAGGAGTAGGGAATGATTATCAGTGGTACAAGAATGATATGGCATTAACTGCTGATACCCTGGATACCTTATCAGTGAACACCTCTGAAGATGGGGCATACTTTTGTCGTATTACGAATGATCATTTTCCGGATCTCACTTTACAAACAATTCCGCAGGGTGTTGGCGATACTTCGCTAACTAAGGGTATTTTAACAAGTGAGTATGAGGCGTTAATTAATATTTATGATAACACAAATGGCAGTAGCTGGATAAAATCATATAACTGGAAGACTGGTGATGATGTAGAGTACTGGTATGGGATAAAAACGGAAGGAGTTCATTTAACCAATATTGACCTGGGAAACAATCAACTGGATGGTACAATTCCTGTGGCTGTTGGCGAGTTTAGTAAATTGAGAGAACTACAATTAGATGGGAACCAATTAACGGGTGAGATTCATGCAGAAGTTTATGGTCTGACCAATCTTGAAATTCTTAACCTGGGTAGAAATCAATTTACAGGAAGTATTTCTCCAGACCTCACCAATTTGTCTTTATTAAAAAAGTTTACCATTCATGATAATCAGTTGGATGGTTTGCCAGATTTTTCTTCATTAAGCAATTTAGAGTTTATAAACATAAAGGAGAACCAATTCACATTTGAAGATATTGAACCCAACATTGGAGTTTCTTCAGGTAGTTTTTATTATTCGCCTCAGGCAATAATAGGTGAGGTGGTCTCTTTATCCCCAAATACCGGAGCTCCTGTCGAATTATCTGTGTCGGTTGGTGGAGAGCAGAATGTTTACCAGTGGTACAAAGATGGTACACCTATCGCTAATTCAGACAGCGCTGTATTTACTATTCAAACTTTTGATACAGATAGTGCTGGAGTCTACAAATGCGAAATAACCAATAATTTGGCAACTTCACTTACCTTAGAAACTAAAAATATGTATGTTGATGTGCCCATTGCAACTTATACCATTAGTTTAAATGCAGATCCTGCTGGTGCAGGCAGTGTCAGTGGGGCAGGATCCTATGAAGATGGTGAAACGGTAGTTGTTGAGGCATCTTCTGACAAAGGTTATTCCTTTATGGGGTGGAATGATGGAGAAGATTATTTTTCTTATGATTCTATATATTCTTTTGAGGCAACCAAAAATTTAACCCTTGCTGCTGTTTTTGAACCTCTTCCTTCTTTTTCTGTCACTGCAACTGAATCGCCTGTGTCTGCAGGGGCAATTAATGGTTTGGGAGATTATTACCGGGGAGAAACTGCTGTGTTAGAAGCTGTACCGGAAAGCGGTTATCAATTTATGAACTGGACTGAGTCTGATACATTAATATCAAACAATCCTGTTTTAAATGTTAAAGTTTACAGAGATAGGTCTTTTGTTGCGCATTTTGAAGAATTAACTGCTATTGAAGATCAACTGGAAGACATCATACAAGTATATCCTAATCCTGTAAAAGATATATTAATTGTAAAGGGAATTGAAGAAAAAGCAGAGATTAAGCTATATGATCTTCAGGGCAGAATGGTGAAGGCCGTTGAAATTTCCAAAAAGCATAGTCTAAATCTTGGGGATCTGTCACCCGGGGTCTATTTGCTTCATATTCAGATTAGAGATAATAACCATGTAAGTAAAATTATAATTGATAATTAAATATGATGCTGCCCGGTAATAATAAAGCCGGGCAGTATCCTGATAAATTGTTCTGCTTGCGAGAATATACGAAAGTGAGCAAAAAATTTTTTTATCAATTTCTATTTAATTACATTTGCATGTTAAATAACATATTATTTGTTCTATATGAATCAAAGTAAGTCAATGCTGGATAAAATGCTTGTTTTTACTGACCTGACAGCTGCTCAGAAAGACAAGCTGGTAGAAAATAGTACCCGTTCAAATTATAATAAAGGAGAGATTATATATAAAGAAGGAGATAAGCCGACAGGGCTTATTTTTTTATCTAAAGGAAAAGTTAAGATATTTAAAGAAGGAGTTGGTGGGAGAGATCAAATTGTTCGAATGGCTAAAAGAAATGGTTTTATTGGGTTTAGGGCACTGTTTGCAAAGCAGAATTATTTAGCTACAGCAGAAGCGATTGATGAATCAGAAATTGTTACAATTGAAAAAAATACTCTTTTTGATGTATTGGAGGAGAACGGAAAATTTGCTTTAAAAATTATAAAATTTCTGGCATCTGAATTGGGTTTTTCTAACACAAGAACAGTAACGCTTACCCAGAAACATATACGCGGAAGATTGGCTGAGTCTTTATTGTTCTTAAGAGACACTTATGGCTTTGAAGAAGATAATACAACCCTGAAAGTTTACCTGAGCCGTGAAGATCTTGCGAACTTATCAAATATGACAACCTCTAATGCTATCAGAACTTTATCTGCTTTTGCACAGGAAAAGGTGATAGGTCTCGATGGGCGAAAAATAAAGATTCTTGATATTAATTCACTGGAACACATTAGTGAATTAGGCTGATT
>Ga0102934_1000011_pt1 | contig 100056 bp, 78 predicted proteins | sample SalPonR2_A_D1_MG_FD_78175 | JGI IMG/M metagenome (GOLD analysis project Ga0102934, IMG submission 78175) | Salt pond soil microbial communities from South San Francisco under conditions of wetland restoration - Salt Pond MetaG R2_A_D1_MG | ecosystem: Environmental > Aquatic > Marine >... | reverse complement strand
CTTCCATCGTCAAGGCCATCATGTGGGGTCGCGCTGTCTACGACAACATCCGCAAGTTTTTGCAGTATCAAATGACAGTCAATTTGGCGGCGCTCATCCTCACCTTCTTTGGTGCCGTGACGGGAATGGGCACGCCGCTTAATGCAGTTATGATGCTGTGGATCAACCTGATCATGGACACGATGGGCGCGCTGGCTCTAGGGACGGAGGAGCCGACTGCGGCGCTATTGAATCGTCGGCCGTACAAGCGCTCAGCCAACTTGTTCTCGCGACTAATGGTGCGAAACGTCGTCGGTCAGGTCGTCTTTCAGCTCGGAATACTCTTCTTTGTGCTTTACCGGGGCCCTTCGCTTTGGGGAGTAGAGGACGGCAATTATTGCAGGTCGTGGACTGCCGCCAGCAGTCGCACGGACGTGACCTGGGAGTTCAATGGCGTAGGGTACACTTGCGCGGACTTCCAGTTAGTCTGCGCCGAGTACTTTGGGGGGCAGTCGACGGGCGAGTGCTACAGTGAGATGCTTAAATATTGGACAACTCCCTCCAGGTTTGAGTCTACTTGCGACCTGCGCTGCGACGCCTTCGACTTCACGCACTACACCTTCATCTTCACGTCTTTCGTCATGTGCCAGGCCTTCAACGAGTTCAATGCGCGTGAACTCTTCAATAACTACAACGTTTTCAGGGGCCTTACCCGCAACCCTATATTTCTGGTCATCCTAACCGTGATCGTTTGCCTTCAAATTATAATCGTTGAGTTCGGCGGGAAGTTTGTGAGGACCACACCTTTGCCCCTTGAGCTGTGGGCCTGGTCCTTTCTATTCGGATTCCTCTCGCTCCCCGTCGGTCTCTTGCTAAAAATTTGTATCCCCCTTAAGGAGTCGCCTGAGACTTTCTTCGGCTACTTGTTGCCGGACAAGAACGAACCCCTGCCGCCGGAGCTATCGAAGCTGGTCATAAGCTCTGAGGACACGACCGACGCCGACATGAGCGATGTCTCCCCCCCTATCGCTCGTGTGCACAACGACACCCATGTATGAGGTTCACATGCCTGGATTAAAGCTCACTTGAGATAGTGAAATGGGGGTGGAAGTCTTCGTTCTCGGCCGCCACGGGAGGGAGACGGACCGGGTATTCTGTGCATATGGGCGTGCACCAAATCACCACGTTCAAACACCAGGTGGAGCTTTCCGCCTGCGCTCAATCATCTGTCTCCGTTTTTCTTTGTGGTGGTGCTCAATGGTGGAGAGCGAATAGTTTGTGAGGTGGACAAGTTGAGAGGCGCAAGGGAGTGGGGAGACCACGGCGGTGAGACTGTGCTCGTCTGAGATCGGTAAAGCGTTTTTCGGCTGATAAGGCCAATGACTGGATGTACGTCCCTTCTTGTATGAAAGAATAGAGGTAAAAAGAATGTTGTGCGAGACACCCTGTTGCGTGTGTGCTTTTTATTTGAGGTGTCATTGAGTCGTGCATATACCGTACTAGCGCGTACACGAGCTTATAAATCATCGTCTTCTTGAATTCCGCTGGAGTCAACCACATCTTCCTCTCCTTCGCCCATTCCATCCATTTCGTGTCCAACGGCATCCCCGCCACCAGCACCCGGACCCTGCTGCAAACCCAGGAGCACGTTCTGAAAGTTCTCCAAAATGGCGTCGATTTGGTCCTCCGTGAACCGGTCCCCTAACTTATCTGTTCTTCGCAGGCTAGGAATGAGAGCGCCTAAGAGAGAATATGGGCGGAAAGAGTAAAAAGTGATGAATAGAGCAGTAACGCTCGAATGCCCTTCACTTACTTACAAGCTTCGTCGCGATCTGAGGAAGTCGTCATTAAGTTGGCCAGCGCCGCCACCTCGAAAGGATGTAAGCTTTTTTTGTACGGAACGTCCTCTGAGTCTCCAAACTCCCACTGCTCTAAGACCTGTCGCAGATTAGTCAGATACTGGTTTGTCCCCTCATCGTCCGCTGGCTTGACACCCCCAAAAGTCTTGCAGTATTCTAGCGTGAGAGTCAAAGCCCTGTCGGGATCGATAGGATGTTTGAGCGCACACACCCGACGGTCGACACTTTGGGAGGAATCAGCAAAGAGACTTACTCGGGGACGCGAAGACCCTTTTCTTCATACTCTTTCCGCCGGTTCTCAAGCAGTACGGCCACCTCGGCATTGAAGAGGACGGGGGCGTTTCCTGTTAGAGCCTTTCCGAACTCCAAGTTCGAGGCGTCCTCGTGCTCGAAGTCAAAGTTCATGCCTGAATATGACATTTGGGGTGTCAGGGTCATAAGTCACGAATATGGAAGTTTTCATTCAGTCATTGCGATTTTTCTTTAGCCATCGCTGTCACGGAGGAGCGGGCAGATCACTGCACCTGGGTCGCAGCCTTCAATAATTCGCACCCACTGTGCAGACGAAGCGGCGGGAGACACACAGCAGGGCGAAGCCGATCAACGACATGAAACGACAGGAACAGCACTGAGAATTTTGACCATAGAAATGTTTGGCAACCTCGGTTTGGGCTCGCAGGCCTTGGGGAGGCGGCGACGGCATGGTCTGGCGAAGAGAGGGAGGTCGAGTCCTGATGAAGCAGAAAAAGTCTGGGACTACGAGAGGCACCGCCGCTTAATACCAGACTACAATCGTTCACCGACGCAAACCATTTTTTTAACACGATTTTTTTCGTCGAATCCAACATTATTAAAGAACTTTTATCTAGCCTTGTCGTCCATAGAGGCTCATGATGCTGCAGTGGTAACTTTTTTTTTCTCGACCTTGACTGTCACCTGCTTCAAACGCTTTACAAGTAAAGATGTTTTCAAGCTTGTCCCAAACATTTAGGATTTCGCCTTACCCTCCTCAATGACTTAACTTGATCTAACCTCAGGCAAGGGCTACGCCACACCAAGTTCTCACGTGGAAGAAATGGAGGAAGCGGAGCGGCTTTCGACCCTCTTTGTGTTACCCGCGTTGAAAAATTTGCGTGACGCAGTCTGGGAAGATTTTAGGTCAGAGACTGCCTCGGAATCCCCATTCACGGCGGTCGCAGAGGGCACGGCCTTGATAGCGTCCGCCATTTTCAAGCCACCGCCTGCGCTAGGCTTGTCTCCGACAATATCGGATATGTCATGCACCGGCGTTTTTGGATAGTTCATAACTTTTTTGATCCCCTTGCCCATGTTCTGCAAAAAACGTTTCTCCTTGCGTTTGGCCTGTACGGTGCATGGAATACAGGGTGTAAATTGTCGTGCTGAGGCCCCTCCTTTGTGTACGCGTGAAAGTCTTACCTTCCCCTCCTTCTTATTTTGTCTATCGGTAATCTCCTCACTCGTCTCATCGGTCATGACGCTGACATCATCCATATCCCGGTCGAAACTCTCGCGTCCATTCTGCGATTCCGCGAGCGGCTCTGGAGTTCTGTTTCCCTCGTCTCGAGCCTCTACTGCGGCATGATTCGCCAGCCGTGGAGCGAGAGACATGTGATCTGGATCCTGAAATACAGAAAGGACATCGTTCAGAAACCCCGGAGACGCGATAGGAATCAGGCCCACGAGGTGAGAGAACGAACAGGGTACTTACGATCTCAATCATAAGTCGACAAATGCTCTTGCCTATCACGGGTGTCCAACCCGCGAAAAAGTGCACAGAGCGTGTCACCGCGCGCAGGGCTTGGCCCTGGACGGTGGTGGGGTCTTCCACACTGTTGTCAAGCTATTTTGATTGTGCGAAAAAGGAGGACATCTGGTCAGGACTTAGAAACCATCGCTTGAAAGCGTCGTAATGTACGCACGTATTCGTCAAAACTGTTGAGAAGATCCGCAAGGCGCGAGTCGATGCCATGCAGTACCGGAAACCCGTCCGCGGAATGCTCGTCTTTCAGATTCTTGACGAGAGGGATATGAGACAGGGTGCCTTCTGCCACCCTCTCCACAACCGGCGCCAGGGTACGGACCCCCACAAGCCCGCGGCAATACTCATAGCTTTTCTTGACTCCTCGATAAGCACCCAAAGTGCGCAAGTACCTGCGAAGTGACAAGCGGTGAAAGGGGGGGCGCCGTCAGGGGCTTGGCTACGATGGCGGTAGGACTGATCAGGCCCAAACGGTCTCAAAGCAACAAGGCCGTATTCCGGCATAATTTGCATGGCATGAAGGCTTGCGAAAGCCGGTAATGATTTGCCTGCGTAATCGTCTCTACTCATCATAGGCAAACAATCAACTGTCCGCTCCCACCAAGCCCCCGATTGAAATCTGTCGTTCCCCTACTTCCTTACCCTGGCCGCCGGTATGCGCCGTACGACTTGTGTGTTGTCGACATGTCGAGTCACAAAGCTGTAACGGATGATATGATGGGTGTGAAAGGGGCGTTCAAGAGAGAAACCAGCGTGGTCGGCCGCCTCCGCTTTGTTCTTGTTCGCTGGCGGCCCCCTAGAGCGAGGGGAGGGCCATCGCCTGGGAGCTCCAGGTGAACGTGCCGCCATTTCTCTCTCCACACGCGTGACCACAAAAATGCTCCTCCCACAACATCATCTCAGCTTGCCTATAGGATTGGTTCTTTGCAAATCCTCCTCCTTGGCCCCCAATATTTTTCCTGCCTCCAGTCCACTTTTTGCTATGCGCCAGGTCGCAGGCCCATGCCGGCTCTGCGAATCTCTTACGGCGTCGTTATCCTTTTTATCATGGCGCCTTACACATATTCATGCATGAATTTTGAGCAGGTTCGAGCATTTCTGCGGTGATCCGTACTGTCGTGTTTCCTAAAACTGGTACAGCGATCCATACTTCCTCTTTCCATTTTCAAAAGTCATGGCCCCCAATGTGGGCGCCTCGCCATGGCAAAAAGGTGGCTCGGCGCTCATGTACGGGATGGCTTCCCTTTCCATTATGGTTGTGAATAAGGTAAGCGGCCGGTATCGAGGGATAACGAGGTTTTAAAAGACCTGGACGGTTTTCCTGGGCATCGTGTGCAGAGCTTCCTCAGGTCGAAGGCCACTCGTGGGAGTACACATCTTTTAGATCTGATATTCTCAATGCTGAGATGTGAGGGCGTCTAGGGCTGGTCTCATGTCTGTCATTTCATGCTCTCATCTCAATGGCTTCCTCCCTATTGGGCATTATAATTGATCCATCTATACCCACTATCATCATGGCTCACAACAACAGATCGTGTTGACTTCATATCAATTCCCATCTTTCGCGTTTCTGGCTGCCTCCCAATTTTTGTTCACCACAATGATCATTTTCATTCTTGATCGCGTCGGACGCTTGCAAGTCACGGCCATGTCGTGGGAGGTCGTCCGAGTGATGGCGCCTCTCGTTGTCATTTCGCTTGTGAACGTGCTTGCAGGCCTTGGAGGCACGCAGAAGGTCTCCCTGCCCATGTTTACAGCCTTGCGGCGATTTTCCATCCTCATGACCATGCTCCTGGAAGCCTACGTCTTCGGCACCAGTCCCTCCACTGCCGTAAAAATGAGCGTTTTCATGATGATCATTGGGGCTCTAGTCGCGGCCATGTCTGACTTAAGCTTCGACACGGTGGGCTATGCGATGATATTGCTTTCAGATCTATTCACAGCATTGAATGGCGTGGTAATGAAGAAAACACTAAGCTCCTCCTCCACGGTAAACAAAATGGCGGTACTCTATTACAATAGCCTCTTCGGGTGAGTGGGGTTAGGGATTGGGAGAGGACAGAGCAAGCAGCGGGCTCCTCGGTGGGTCCATGTCGACTTCCCAATTTCTCATCTCATCCAGGAACTTAAAGGATTGATGCCACAAGCCTGGATAACTAAGACTGTACTCAGCCAAGCGCCTTTCTAACCATCCTGGCAGGGTCGTCATGATGGGTCTGCTGATGACGCTGCGGGATGAGGAACTGGCGAGAGTCCGGGAATTCAGGCACTGGCAGGATCCACATTTTGTCCTCTACTTCTTCCTCGCTGGGGCCATGGGCTCTGTCCTCAATTACTCTATCTTCCTGTGCACGCTTTATAACAGTGCACTCACGACTACGGTTGTAGGCTGCCTCAAGGTACTGACGAGTAATCTGTGGGATGTTGTTGTTGCGTTGGGCTGGTCGTGAGTGTAACTCTTACGGCGTTTTCAATTACATGTCCTCCGTTCAGAACATTTTGACCACCTACATCGGCATGTTTCTCATCAGCGACTACATCTTCTCCTGGGAGAATTTCCTGGGAATTCATATTTCCATCGCCGGCTCCCTCGTCTATTCCTATGTTGAGCTCCAATCGATTCTTAACAACAAAGAGGTGCGTGAAGGTATCGGAATCTCTCGTAATTTGACTCTGAGCACATTACAGAAGGCGGTGAGCCTCATGGATTGGATTTTTATACCGTCCCCATCTCACATAATGGCAGCGGCCGGGCACGGATCTGACCTCCCGAAAGAAGCTAGGACGGATCCACCACCCTGGCAAGTTGGCTGATCGCAGCAGCAAGCGGGAAGCTGAGATGATCCGTTTGATGGAACAGCGTCCGCCTTCAGGGGGCGGCCGGCCCGAGCATGTGACCGTTGACGGGCAGGAGAAGGTAATGCTGGTTTAGCCGCTCAAATCCTGGCAGGCATATGGCACCAGCTGGGCCTGCCTCTGGCGCACGTAACTTACAACCCAAAGTATAAAATCCTGTCATCTCCTGACCTTCCAACGGGCGTACGCATCTAGCACCGGGTAGCTGCTATTTAAGGTGCACTCTTAGGTGCGACTCCAATTTAGAGCAATATCCCGACAGAAAGCGGAGGGAGCGATCTAAGTCATGGGCCTCACTAAGCTTAATGTAAATCGCCGTACATGTCAGGCAATACGAAAGAGACAACCGACACAAAATCATATCTTACTCCCAAAAGAAGACACTCAATGTGAAACAAGAGCTAGTCATTCATTTTAAGGGTGTCCGCTTTACTTTGTGCCCTCTCGTGTGATACAACTGTCCTGTTATCCATGGCAATTTCTCCGTCCTGGTGACTCCTTTCGGTCGACACAGCCATCTTATTTTTGCCTCAGAGGCGCTATAGCTTGGGGGGCGCTGTGGGTTTCACTACGGGGGAAAGGCGGGACGATGGCCGGCCTTTGCCCGATGTGCTGTTGCCTTTGTTTTCTTGTGACTGTGCCGCCGAGGGGGGTGGAGGGGTAATAGAGGAGGCCTCTTCTGGCTTGGGATCCGCAGCGTCCGAGGGGGAGGCCGAAGCAGGTGGGGGTCCGGCAGAGGGGGAAGAGGACAGGTGAATATTCGAGGATGACGAGGGCAGGTTCGTCGACTGGGCTACTGCCTCCCGGATGAGGCTGCGACATTCCGCGAACAGCTTTTTTCGCTCGTCCTGCATAATTTCGGTGCGGGCAGCCAAATAGGCCTCTTTGGCGGCAAGTTGGCGCTCTACGTTTGCAAATGCTTCGCGAAGACGCTGAATCTGGTCGGAGCTATGCTTGTTGTACTTGAAGAGACCATAGAAGAGGTCGAAACTGTCGCGGCAAGTATTGTCGACCAGCTTGAGGACGCTCTGGAAGCCACGCGTGTCGATAGGGGTGGGCTGCAAGCCTTGCTGACCGAGGATGCGACCCGTCAAGTGCGTGATAAATTGGGAGTCAGCAGCATACTTGTCATGGGTGTCGCAGCTCATTTCGATCATCTTACATCTCTCCACCTCAAAGATGGACAGGAAGCGCTCGGCACGGGCGAAGTCCTGGATGCGGACCCGCTCGTAGACGAAAGGGAGACCCTGCCAACCAAATTTTCCCGACTCCGGCCCGAACATGGGGTGCGCACAGATAATGTCGACGTCCCCGGGGAGCGACTCGAGCATGACCGTCTTCGGGTGCACCTTTACCGACAGAACGTCGACCAATAATTTGCCCCGGAGGGCCTCGGCGGGCAGGCTTGTCAGCACCTCCTCGAAGGCCAGGATCGAGACAGAGAGGACGACCACGTCCAGGTCCTGCCGAAAGAATTCCGTCGCGTCGTAGAGGGGGAAGAATGGCACGCCCAAGTCGGCGGCAACCGAGGTCATGTCATCGCGGCTCACTACGCTCACGTCGTGATACTTGGTAAAAGTCTTGGTCAGAAACTGACCAAATTTTCCGAAGCCCACAACACCGATCTTGAGACGGTCAGGAGTCTTTGCAGAAGGATCCTGCGCCCTCCTTGACGCGACAGCCTTCAAGGGCACGCCCGCTGCCTCCCCGCTCTCCTTGGCTAGCAGGTCCAGCGCCTCCCGAATGGGGCCCAGGAGCTGGCCCTTCGTCGGGAACGAGCCGAGCACTCGCACGTACTGAGACTGCTCCTCAAGCTGCAGCAAGGCATTACGCGCAGGCTCATCGAGTTGTGAGGCCAAGAAGTCCAAGTAAAAGCAGTAACGAAAACGCGGCAAATCGTGGTCGTCGCCCGAGCCCATGGCCGCGTCCGCGCCCCCGGATGCGAAGCTTCTCATTTGTCGCTGTTGGAACTGGAGAAAGCGGAAGAGTTGAGGGGACGTCGGTCGTGACTCAATCTTACAAAAATCGATGTCTCGGAGCGTGAAGCAGGCCAGGGCTTTGTAGAGAGCGCCGGGGGTGTTAGGGGTGATGAAGACGATGGAGGTTTTGGCGGGCACGCTGTGAGGGATGAGGGAGGAGATGGACTGCCGAGAGAGAAGCAGGAAGCGGGTGAAATTGCTGTCGTCGTCCTCGATATTTTGGTCAAGCACATCAAGGCCATAGGTGGCGCCTGCTAGCTCTGACGCAATGGCGGCGCAGTCACGCAAGCCTTGCTCGGCTATGACCTTGGCAGAGCCCGCAGTATCATACATGGACTCCCGAGCCACGCCCCAATTACGAAGGTAGGCGTCACATTGTGCTAGCGCCTGCGGATGGCTCATAACGCGCCTGATGTCCTCCTTTTTAACACCCGGCAGCGCCAGAAGCGAGTGCTCCACGCGGAATTCGTGCTCGCCTATAATATGGAGCTCGTGCCGAAGGAGGAGATCGTAATTGGCATGTATGGAGCCCCCTAGAGAGTTTTCAATCGGCACGACCGCATAATCAGCCTCCCGAGTGGCGACAGACTTAAACGTGTCCTCAAAAGATGGCTTGCCGGTGGCCAAAACGTGCGGTCCGAGGAGCTCGCGCAAGGCTTTCTCCGAGTAGGCGCCGGGTTCGCCCTGGAAAGCCACCCGGATGGGGTATGCCACGGCCGGAGCGCGCAATGTAAAAGCCTGCACACCGACGAGCGTAATGAGCGCAAGCACGATCAATATGAACGACGACCTCAGTGACAGCGTGAAAGACTTGCGAGACGGGGCCTTGGACACGAGCGGGAGGGTGCCCATGGAGCGTACCGATAGAGCGGCTCTCAACCCGGCCACTGCACCTGTGCTTGGATGTGCATTACACATAAGTGTGCTCGCTCTACCTCACAAAGACTTTGAACGCTTATGCACCGCCGCTATCGTCACGAACATGTGGCATTGGGAGTGCCGCCAACCCTCGCACGCCTGTCTTCCTCGCTAGAAGGCTCAGCGAGCGCAGGTACATGGCACTCAGGTACTCCACACGCACACAGGACTCGTCGTCCCCTTTCCGGAGCGCGTCACCATCTCCGCAAGTAATTATGAAAGGTATCAAGTCAATCGTCATAACCATTGCCATGGAAGGTAAAGTGAAGCCGGAGGCCGGTATCCGTCAGCCATTAAGGGGGGGGGAGGTCGTGTTTGCAAAACTCCTACACGCGCTATGCCCAAGTTTTTCGACCAACATCTATTTATTTTTTTCATGGCTTGCGTAGACAATACGGTCTTCAGTAAGTGTTGCGCATTAGCATTCAATTTCATTTTGTTCATCACATTCGGAAACACAGGCGAGGCCATGCCGCTCATCACGAAATTAGGTTTGACCCAGCAGTCCAATTATTTTGGACACGCAGCACCCTTTCACTGCTTCACTGGAACATACAACAACTACAACCTCGCAATTGTGACCAATGGAAAGGATCGAAAGTTCGGATGTGACAACGTAAGACCGAGAATTGTGAGGCCCCTTCTACCTTCATCCCTCCCCTACTCCTTCCATACTTAAGCCTCGCGTCCATGCAATAATAAACTCTACGTAATCGAATTATAGGTAGGCACAGTCCCTGCGGCATTGGCTACCTATTTGGCCGTGGAGCAACTCAAACCAGATCTGCTGATAAATGCAGGGACTGCGGGCGGCTTCGAGTCGAAAGGCATGGCCATAGGCGATGTACTCATAAGCAGTACAATCCATAATCACGACCGCCGCATGCTTTTGCCCATATTTGTCGACTATGGTGTTCACAATCATAAGGCTGTGGAAACTCCTCGCCTGCGCGAGGTGAGCATGCATGAAGAAAGTGTGAAGAGGAAAGAAAGTAGATAATTCCCGAAGACGTGCATGTTTTATGAGGATTGTGCGTGTACAAATAAATGCTTTCATTGTCCTACCTACAGTAATAAGGACCGCTCATTCTCTACGTGTAGGCCTTAAAATTCAAACTGGGAGTGGTGAGCACAGGCAACTCTTTGGACCATGTGGAGGCGGACGACGCCCTTATGGCGGCCAACGGTACGGAGTTCGCTCGCCTCCGGACTGACGCGTGATTTATGTGCCACGCTATAGGCGCGAGATCAGTCTTACGTGAACCTTTTGTGTCGTAACCCTGACAGATGCCTCCGTCAAGGACATGGAGGCCGCGGCGGTGGCCTGGGCGGCAGAGCTTTACTCTGTGCCCTACTTTGCCCTCAAAGTAGTGACGGATATCGGTAAGCGGGCACTGTATAGCGCGGTTTCCTATCCCTTGCCCGTATCCGGGTGAATACAGTGTGTGGAAAAGGGGGGAAAGCCTTGTTTGATGTTTGCGGAACTCGCACACTCATCGCCTTCGACATGCATTATTTTTCTTTTCTTCGGCCACTCCCTGCAGTTGACGGCGCACATGCCACTGAAGAAGAATTTGTCGCGAACTTCGCGATGGCACAAAGGCGACTACAAGAAGCCGTACCCGCGACACTCGACCATGTGTTGGGCAGGTCTTTAGAGGAGCTATAAATAAGAAAACCTTGACTGTCTTGATGCCTCAAGAGATTTTTTAAAATCAGTTTTTGCTTAACAGAAAGAGATGGGGTCACATTTCGGAATGTTGCAAAGCTCGAATCGTTTGTCAAAGAAGTGTTTTGTTTCAGTTATGGAGGATTTTGCCCCGTACCCAATTTTTTCACAAATATGTTCAACAAAACCGTTTGAATGCAAGAATCAGACTGACACTGTAAGATCCAGCAGCGATTTGCACGTGGAAATCACTTATAATTTTCTTGGCGCTAAATTAGGCCCCTTTACGTGTATCGAACAACACATGCACTGCTGCTGTCGAGTATTTTATGTCACCGCAACGGCCGTGCAAAAGAATCTGGCAGGCTCTCAGTAGGAGGGCGGCTATTGCTTTTGAGCACCGCTTTCCTGTCTTTGTCGTGTTTTGGGCCGTTATAATGTCTCTTGTTTCCTGTATCCTTCATGGCTCTGTTCCCTTTTGATGACTTTTTCTTGTGTGCTGTCACCGATGCACTGGTGGCGGTCGGACGGCTGCTGGCTCGGTGCACACCATCCTGAGGTAGTGCTGCGGTATCAGAGGCGATATCAAAGGCTGGCTGTGCCAAGGTGGGCGCTAGGCCCGGCATTGTTGTGATATCTCGTAGGGGGGCGCGAGTCTCTCTCTGCTCCACTTGGCCCCGCTTACGCTTGCTTGCCCCAGGGGAGAGTGGTTTCCCTCCAGAACGACTTTGGTACCCAGTGTGCAAGGAGTTGAAACTATCGTTGGCGCCCAGACCTCGACTTTTGTGCGGGTACGGGTCCATGTTTTCCTTATCCTCGGCGACATTTTTCATGGTAAAGCTGATGGCGCAAGAGGGCTTAGGGTGGTGAAGCGGAAAAGTCTGCGATATACGAGGGCGAAGAAATTATAAGTGAGTACTTGTACAAATGTAACAGCCATTAAGTGATTCTGGTGAATTCTCGTGAAGTTATCATCTTGTAATATGGCGGGATGCGGAAAGCAGGTATCAGGTCCAGACCAAATTACGATTTCCGATTGGATGCATGGCGGGAACCACCTTCAAATTCAACCTGGCTTGCACCTACATGCACTTTAAAGCCCAGTTTCTTCTGGCGGAACGACGCATAGTGCGAGGATGAAGCACTTGTAAATTTAACGCTCATCTCCCGCGTCTAGGAGCGGGCGACGCGAAGGCGCAAATGACGGCATCATCTAAAAAGAAACTTGCAGAGACATGTACACACACGCACATGCCGACATACAAACACAGAGAGAAGGAAAAATGAAGAGACGCGGCGAGCGGACAGGAATAGGGAACTCACATAAAGGTGGGTAGACCCAGGCGTTCGCGGCACTCTCCTACGCTGTCGAGTAGAGGACGCAGCGCGGGATTCGAAAACCCTCCAGGGCGGGAAACCGGCTCAGGGCGAGAACACATCGTGGAGACGTGTTCTTGACAAGGCAAACACGGAACTGCGCCCACACAAAAAGCAACATAACCTATTTTCTGAAGGGATACATGGACAAGATCTCGCAAGTGCGATCTAACGTTGATTTGGAGGTATGCAGACGAGATAGCAAGTTTGTCGTGGGGCGGGGAGGTTAGACGTTGAACTGTTCTTTCTTGCATTATGTGTTTGGTGTTGCAAGAGCTTAGCGCGATCCTAATAATGTCTGACTGAAACTGTCAACAGTTTCATCAAGCTTCCACTGTTTCCTTCAAATTGTAATCTTTGCCTCTGAGGCCCCCCGTCAACTTGAATTATTCTGCCTGTGTTCCCCCGTGCCACACAAGCCCTCAAGAGTCGCCCCGGGACAGATAGGTTGCTTCTCTCGTATCAACTTTGATTTTCTCGCCAACCTCAATAAACATGGGGACTGTTACGGTTGCGCCAGAGTTAAGTTTTGCGGGCTTAGATGCGCCTTGAGCAGTATTTCCTTTAAAATTGGGGTCCGTTTCCACTACCTCATAAATGTAATTCGGAGGCAACTCAGCATCGATTGTCCGGTCGTTCCACTTTGTTATCTGTTGATTTGAAGGTTGATTGAAAGCATTGATTGAACAGAAAAATCTTGACAAATTTCAGTCAGCAAGCGACGAATACCTCGACTCCCTGCTGCCCCGGGAGGGGTCGAAATGTGGCTTTCACCAGCAATATATTCATTGCCAGATAGCAGTCTCTCCGTACGTACCTGAACGACCATTCCTTCCAGAAGGAAGCTGCCCTGATTGTTGGTCTCGAAGACGGTCTTGGGTACGCCCTCCGTCTCGTAAGTCTCTAAGTTCATGAATTGGTAGGAGTCTCCATCGTCATAGGAGAATTGCATTTCTGTCTTCATCACCTGAGCTTCGTCCACTGATTCGCCGGCCCGGAAGGTCTTCTCCATCGTTGACCCTGTCAGCAAGTTTTTCAGCTTCGAGCGGACAAAAGCTGCGCCCTTGCCTGGCTTGACATGCAGAAACTCAATAACCTGATCCCCCAAAAAAGTGTTTCACACAAAAAGGAATTTATAAAGGCGTAACAATAAAATATTCTGCCAATCACAATAATAATGATATAAAATAATAATAATAATAATAATAATAATAATAATAATAATAAAATATTCTGCCATTCACTTGAATCAATAGCCTCATAGGCATGAAGTCTCCTTTTCCGTGCGACACGACGCGTCCTATTGACTGAAAAGGTAGTCAACACAAATGTAGCGTCCTACAAATTTGTCAGAAAGGGTGCTGACGAAGCGCAATCCCTTTTTCCATGCTGAGTCAGGAGGCCTTTTACTCTCAAGTGTCATATTCTCGACACCAAATCGTTTTTCATACGTCATCTAGCATCCCCGGTCTTTCTACCTCGTATTGAAGGCAGCATTACTTACCCTCATAGGCGTGCCGTCCACTTCGATGCTCAGGCCATTTTTCAAGTCATTACTTGTGAGTCCGACAATCACATTTTTTCGTGGAAATCCGTTTTTTGGTGTCGAATGCGACAACAATTTCCCAGTCTTATGTGTATTGGAGAAACAAGGTGAGATAAAGAGGTTGATGGCTCACAAGGGAGTCAATCCACACTTTCTTACTTGCGGCAAAAGGAAAGTGCTGCTAACTGAGAGGGATGTCACAGCAATAACTGTTTGAGGTAGGAAAAGTGCGTCGATGGTTAGTCCGTAGCAAGTCGCGAAGTCCTCGCATCGTAACTTACCGAGCCTTTCAAGTATCTTCACCATGATTCAAAGCAGTGCAAGTCGGTCGAGGGCTGTAAGGTGGGAGATACTGCTATGCGAGTACGCATGGGGAAGAAATGCATCAGTTTCTCGTGAGAAAAGAAAGCTTGCGCGGGCTTGGCATCTGGCGTTCGCAAATGGCGGAGTTGACGGATGGGAGGGCGGGTTGGACGGTGGAGGAATGATAGCTAGTTGAAGCGCCTAGGATAAGGCGGCGCCGTGGGGCTCGTCTCCGACTGAGAATTACTCCCTGCAGGACCTCGATTTTGTTGCCTTTACTTGTGAATGGCACACTTCTTGTCCAAAATTCGACATTTTAAAGTCCCTGTGTCACATCCAACGAAGGTCCTTTCTCACGTTCAGTCCAACACATGTATATGCTCTAGCCATGCGCCGCCTATGCCTGGGACAAATAGCTACGCTTGTACTTCTTCAGGCTACAAAGACTATCAGCGCATGTGGCAGTGGAATGAAAGTGGAACAAGCCTTCATCGGCGGCGCAACTCGATCTCCTTTCAGGCCATCTACTTTGCCCGGTACGAGGAGCAGGCGAGGTGCGGGGACTACTCGTATGGAGGTCTTCGAGGGGAACCCCTTCGGCAAGGCAGTTTGGGATTTCGTTTGGAAGCTGCCAATCATGAAGAGAGGGGAGCCTGGTACCCCCATTCAGTTTGGTGACGTAGCTCATGTGCTGCGTAAGAACATTGAACAGATTTATGGCGATGAACCAAGCGTGGATGGTGCTCCACTAGCTGAAGGAGAAGTGTCGTCTATGACGGATGGTACCGCCTTTCTGGGCTTGTACCAGTACTTTAAAAAGTATGGGCCTGTGTACAAGCTTCTCTTCGGTCCTAAGTCCTTTATTGTGCTTTCGGATCCGACAATCATCAAGCACGTCCTTAAAACCAACAACGTCGCATACGACAAGGGCCTGCTGGCAGAGATACTCGAGCCCATCATGGGCAAAGGCCTCATCCCGGCGGACAATGAGACGTGGAAAGTACGACGAAGGGCCATTGTGCCAGCTTTCCACCAGCAGTGGCTGGAACATATGGTGAGTCTATTTGGTGAGTGCAGCGATGTCCTAATGCGGAAGCTTGAAGGCCTGGCAGCCTCCAAGACGGATGTGGACATGGAAAACCTCTTTTGCTCAGTTTCTCTAGATATTATTGGAAAAGCTGTTTTCAATTATCCCTTTGATTCCGTGACAAAAGAGTCGCCGGTGATCCAGGCTGTCTACAGCGTCTTGAAAGAGGCAGAGCACCGATCTGTCACTCCGTTGCCGTACTGGAACCTGCCCTTAGCTAACATATTTGTGCCACGTTTGAGAAAGTTTAAAGCAGATTTGAAGATCATAAATGATGTTTTGGATGAGTTGATCGAAAAAGCACGGATTTCGCGCGTGGAGTCCGACCTGGAAGACTTGGAGAGGCGCAACTATGAAAACGTGGGCGACGCGTCCCTATTGCGCTTTCTGGTGGACCTTCGAGGCGAGGACACAAGCAACAAGCAGCTGCGAGATGATCTCATGACCATGCTCATCGCTGGCCACGAGACGACAGCTGCAGTGTTGACCTGGGCATTATTTGAAATCTCCCAGAAGCCGGACGTGCGGTCCAAGCTGCAGGCGGAGGTGGATCGCGTGCTCGGAGATCGCATTCCCACCCTGGAAGACATCAAGGCAATGCAGCTTGTACGTTTCAGCGTAGCGGAATCCCTCCGCATGTATCCCGAGCCACCGCTGCTCATTCGTCGGGCCTTGGAAGACCATTCGCTCCCGAAAGGCACAGCGGGATTCGAAGCACGGATTATTCGAGGCTGTGATATCTTTATATCCATCTACAACCTACACCGAGACCCAGATCTCTGGCCGAACCCTAACTCCTTTGACCCTGAGCGCTACCTGCGACCTTTCATTAACAAGGAGAAGTATCCCGAGTGGGCTGGCTTTGATCCCGCGCAGGTCACTGGACTTTATCCAAACGAGATTGCTTCAGACTTTGCCATGCTGCCCTTTGGCGGCGGAGCGCGCAAATGCGTCGGCGACCAATTTGCTACTCTGGAGGCGACAGTCACACTTGCAATGCTCCTCCGCCGGTTTGACTTTGACTTTGTCGGCAAACCAGAGGATGTTGGCATGTTCACTGGTGCCACGATACACACGCGAAATGGTTTGCGTATGACGCCTCGCAGGCGTACGCCAAGCCCTTCCCCAGTAGCCGCAGCGGTCGACCGCGAACTCCAAGGGCTGGGGGCATGAGCGTGTACTCAGTGGATGGAAATCGTCCAGGAAGATAGCAGGCAAAGAGAAGCAGCTGACATGTCCTTTGTTGTATATGATCGATAATTGGCTCCCTGCACTGTGGGAAAATGACCCCATGTAGTAGGTTCATGTGAAGTCAGTGGGTCTGATAACGACCTATGTGGGACTGTCAGGCGTAATCAAAAGAATGACGTCGGCAGTCGTACTACATACTATACAGTTGTTGGAATTTTCTTTGATTTTACTCTGCATTGATTTGCAGACCTTAGGCTGGTAGAAATGCTCAAGGCAGCGCATCACACGAAGTCTATGTGACAGTCTCCACATTTCTCAGTAAGATCCTCTTTTTCAGACTCCGCCTACCCTGGGAGAGCCATTCTGACGAATGCGAAGCCCTCAACACATCGCCTTCGCTCCGCTTCCGAGGTTCTTGCGATCTCGGAATGTCATACTTTACATTGGGCGACGATAGCTTTTATTCCTGTCTTGCCACATTCAAATCAAAGGTGCTGTTGCCGCGCCCTCTACTGAATTTTGAAGAAGAAATGCCACTGGAAGGGCAAAATCTCGATACCACAATATCAAATTCCAAAATATGGTGCTAGATGCAGCAGAGGATTTTCGGAACGCTGCCGAAAGAATAGAATCAATACCATCATTCAACAGGATAGTCTGGATTTCCTTGCGCAAAACCCAAGGAGAAAGGTACTCGCACCAAAGGGGGGTGCCTGGCCCCGTGGAACCTATCCAGTCGGACGCTGTGCAATGCACGGAAAAACGCGCAACAAAGCGTCGGACGGGAGGAGGTGGTATAGGCCGAGATATTACTGAGGATCGACGATCACGATCAACTCCTGATAAATCAAGACTTTTAAAGTCCAACAAGTGGTTCATACCTTGTTGCTGTTGGTGCTGTTGGATAGCACGCTGTTGCTCTTTGATCTTAGCCTCGCGCGCTGTCTCACATAGTGGACAAGATGTTGTGTAGTTGTTGGGGTCAGGCAACCAACCAGACTGGATTTCGGCAGCGCTGAGCCTTGAATTACATTGGGGACAAGTCTCCGAGTCCACGTCCAAAGCGAGGTTGGGAAAAAGTACATTTAGAAGGCTCTCGCCGTATTTCACTTGAAAATTGATTGAGGGTGTGTTGTAAGCCGTCGCGTCAGATTTACTGTCGGAGACAGCTTCTCCTTCATTCGCTCCTTCCCTTTCACCTCCTTTAGCACCGCTACCAAAGTTGGAATCGCTTTGAAAGGCGCGCGCCTCTGCATCGCGTCTGGCCGATTCATCCAGGATGAGCTCGAAAGGCAAGGAGACAGGGTTGGCAATGACCTGGGTGCCTCTCGTGCTTTGCCGCTCCCAACTGCCTTGGTTCCCTACACCCGCATTGCCCGCACAGGCATTGTCAACTTCTCCACCCCTACCGACCCCGGTTTGGTTCCGGCCATCGGCACTTCCGCCATTGCCTCCGTTTGAAAGGCTCCAAAAGCCTGACTGACCAGGCGTGCCAATCTTCCGAAAAGCCGACAACGCCTCTTTGAATACCTTGGGGGTACCGCTGCTCAGTCTCGCGCCATGTTTTTGACTTCCATGGACAGAATAGTGACCAGTCCCACTTCCACCACTGCTTCCACTACGTCCATCATTTCTCTGTCGAATTTTATTCCAGTCCAGCAACGATAGAGCTTGAGAAGCTTGAGATGACGCAGCACCGGAAAGCAGCGTAGACACTACTGAAGCATCCACCGCGAAACCTGCCTCATTCATCTCTGTAAGAGCCTGGAGGGCCATATCCACAGCGCCAAGCCGACTTGCCGCGTCTATCAAGCACCGATATATCCATTCGTCGGCTGGTGTACGCTGGGCACGCATTCGTTTTAGCACGTCAAATGCAATGGTAAGTTTTCCTATAGCTGCGTGAACCCTCTCCTCCCTTTTGTCTTCACTAAGGCACCGCATCCGAGGGCGCAGTCTGAACGACGCAGCTGCAGAGAACTGGTGCGATATTTTGTGCTCGCTGTCGCTTCCGAGCTCGTAATGCCTCTTATCCAGTTCCTCGATAGCAGGCTCACCCTTACCTTCCTCGCCCTCTTCCTGTTTACCATGCTCCCTTTCTGTGACCGATCGCCTGTCCACGGACGGATCGTTGGTACCCTCTGGTCCGATGACGCTTTCACCATCGGAAGTAGCGTCTTTCGACGTCACAAGGTGCTCAGATGCTTGTCTCTGAATAGCGTCAAAGCTAACGTCATGCTGCTGTTGCAGGTCCCGGCCAATAGTCAAGCAGAAGGTCATGAGAAAAGTTGAGAAGACTGACGTGGCTGGGTCCCATGGGATATGATCACTTTTAAAGCGGAGGATGTGGTTGCGTTTCTTGATACCGCGTCGTCGTCGCCCTCGCCGCCTAACCCAACCCCTTCCGTCATCCTCAGGACCGCGGCCCGCCAGGTCATTCACCGGTCGAGGTGGGGTATACCACTTTTCTTGAAGCATTGGAAAGCCGTCATATATAAAGGGCTCGTCTGGGAGGCTTGAAACGTCCGGCTGTAACGCCACAAGCGTTTTTATCTCCTTCGGATGTCGAAAGTGGACTGGCCTCCTAAAAGAAGCCTGACGACGATTGCCACCAATAGCTCCCATTGAAAAGCGCGGTTTCCCCCTCTTTCGAGCCTCAATCAATTCGTCGAAAAGGGAAATCTCGCCAACGTCTTCAGGATCGGGTTGTAGCCGTGCATCCAAGAAACTCTGAAGAGCCTGGGTTCGAGAAAATTCCTCCAGGAAAGGAGCCCACTCGGAAGGATGTGATGCTACAAAATCCGTGCGTCTGAATTCCAGTTTGGGCTTTGGATCTTCTTTGGAGGGAAAGACCAAAAATTTTCTGTATTCCCTCAATATCGCCAAAAAGAATCCCAAAAATGCATCTCGTATCGCGTCCCAGTCCTCTTCCGTCATGACGCCGGCCTCTCCAGCCCCCACTTGTAAAGAACGCCGGGCTTGGGAAAACGGATCGTCCAAGTTCCGAAGGAAACGATGTGGCGAAGGTGACGGCAGAGGGCTTAATGGAGATTCAAGACTTGACTCCGAGGTAGTGGAGGCGCCAAGGTGCGAGGCAGGCTCCAGACATGGCGGAGGACGCGACTGCGAGAGGATTAGCGGGCTTGCCGGCAATCGGGTCGCCGCGGCGGTCCTTGCAGTCGTCGAAGACGGAGTGCTTGTCACCGAAAAGACGAGGGGCGGGGGCGGGGCCGCAGGAGGCAAGGCAGAATGTGAAGGGGTGGGAGGCACGCGCCTCTGCTCTTTAGACAGCTGCTTTTGCTTCTGCAGATATCGCTGTTGGGCCTCAAAGAGGTTTGCATGCTCGTGAATGGCCCGGAGAAGCTTTGCCTGGCGCCGCTCGGGAAGGTTTGGAAGGCTAACCCCAGACGCAGGGTACACCTGATTAAGATCAAGATCCACAACTGAGACCGTGTCGGGGAGCTGATCTGCGACAACCCGAAAAGAATCTGTATGGCAGCCTAAAAGGAATGGCACAGGGCTGTTGGCGCAGAGGTAGAGGCACTGTCGAGGCAGGATAGGGATGAAGACGTGAGGATATGCAAGCGGCCACATGCAGGCAGTCAAGAATTCGGCCACGGCAGTCAGGAGTGAGAGTTGCGTGCTGTGTAGTAAGACTTGCTGCTCGAGCAAGACGGCGTTGAAGACCCGGAGGAGGTTTTTAGGACTCAAACATTCGAAGACCGCCTCAAGGGAGAGTCCGCCTGACCAGAGGACGGGTTGGTGGGGGGAGGGGCACGGGTAGTAGAGGACCAGGTCCAGCATGCTGTACTGGACGTCTACCCTCCCCGGCACTGGGGTCGGCACCTCAAGGAGGAAATTGCAGATGTAGCGTTCCAGGGGTATGCGTGTCGGGGAGCAGGAGAGGCGATACAGCTGCAAGAGCCATGTCCGAGAGGCCTCGACGAAGGGGTATTTGGAGAGGAGACAGAGGCATTTCGGTGCGAATACCCGCCCTCCACGAGGCCTCGTCGCCAGATCAGGTGTGGGTGACTGCATGGCCGCCTTCTCCTCTTCACACGCTGCATCTTTCACCTCCGCGAAGAAGGCTCCAGTACGACCGGCCTCGCGTTTCAGCGTTGACAAGCGCCGCCCCTCCCCATCTCCATTCTCTTCTTTTCGGATCTCCCATTCCGCAATGCGTCGTGACAGCAAGGCCTCGGTACTCTCCGGCAGGGCTTCATGGATGACTAGCGTATGTCCATAGCTCCGATCGCCCTTTGCCGCACCCGACCCGCAATATAAAAAGAAAGAAGTTCAGAATGACAGTTACAGCGGGATGAAAGTAAAGCGGAGGAATGGGCAACGCAGTCTCGCATTTGCTCAGCTACATCTTCCCATCGCAAAAAAATGTTCGAAAAGCTTGATTTTCTTACCTCGCCGTTTGTTAGCACGAATGTAAAAAACTTGGGTGCCTGCATACATTCGGCCAACTGCAAGCCCGTAGGAAAACAGAAATCAGCGACCCCATTTTCTACTTTAGTCTCTTGGTTGTCTTCTACAGGAAAACGGTCAATCAAATATGGTCTATGTGAATGTAAATGGGAATGCACATGTGAATTGGACTACTTGTGATTTTGCATCAATTCGAAATTCAAGAGCGTAATCACGGTAAACGGGGCGACAGTGTGAGAAGGATGAGAGGGCTGGAAGGCGAATGACGTCTTTCAATTGCACATGAGGAGGAATAGTCGACTTCATTTAAAACCGATATGTGAAATATAAGTTTTTGTGCACGTACTGGTATCGGAGGCAAAGTGGGTGACAATCTCGGTCGTCTTTCTCATCTTGGGCTTCGGAGGGCAACGGGGGCAACGAGTCTGTGTCGATACCCACTACAAAAAAATAATCGTTCACCCTCACTGCCTCTCCCAAAACAGACATATCATCTGCGGCAAGTCTGTTCGTGTATGAAATATATGAGTGATAAAGTAAGGACCAGAGCATTTGTGCGCGGCAGAAATCAGTAAAAGTGAAGTCCCACCTATTTGTGATGGTGCATCACTAGGGAAAGGTGGTCAAAGGTGGTCTGTTGCATCCGCGACGGTGCGGTACAGGACAAGAGTCAGTGACATTGACCGACCCGAAATGTACGTGAAAGGTTGGCACGCTTATAGACGATGGACCAGTTTCCACTGGGACCCAAAAAGACCGCAAAGCAGCCTCAATATTGCTCCCGCTTGGCGAGCGTCTTCCGGTCCCTGCCCTGCCACCTCGATAACGCAGCAGGCAGCATTACCTCTTGACGAGGAGCTTGTCTGCCCTCGGTGCAAATCACGTTTCATTGTCCTTCGAGTCCTGGAGTTCGGGGTAGAGGGGGGTCGTAGCTTCCAAGACCTCATGAAAGACAGGCTTCGACGGCGGGCGGCGGGCGTAAGATCCACCTGGACGAGGTCTCGAAAGACGAAGAGCGACACGGTGATGCCCGGGCTGGCGGATTCTCGTGGGGAATCCCACAATGATTGTAATCTCTTCGCATGGTCACATTTTCTAAATATTTTGCACTTTTCAACAGACGCGGTTATGATGTGGCGACTGACTCGGGCCACAAAGCTTCACAAGCTGCTCGTTCCCGCGGCCGGAGCCTCTGGCCGTGGTCACGGCCGGGGTTTGGCCTCGAGCGCCAACAGACTCGTGGATTTGGACGAGGAATACCCTGATCTTCCCGCTTTGAATCCCAGTGTCGCGAGCCCTTTCAATGTTGAAACGAGCACGCTGTCTAATGGAGTAAAAGTGGTGTCCACATTAGCAGGCAAGACGACATCCGTGGGGCTATCAGTGGCTGCAGGTAGCCTCTTCGAGGTTCCCGGTGAGGAAGGCTCCGCCTTACTTCTTCAGCATTTAGCGTTCAAGGGTACCAGCAAGCGCTCGGCCTTACGCCTACTTCGAGATCTTGAAAGCGTGGGGGCCGCGCCCTCGGCGCTGGCAGGACGTGAATCTCTGTTGTACAAGGTAACTGCCTTGCCCGAGTACGCCGAGTCGGCCCTAGAGGCCGCTTTCGAGACGGCTCTCTCGCCCAAGATCACGCCTTACCTCGTTTCAGAACTTCAAACTGCAGCTGCTGCAGACATGGAGACGTTTGCCGCGGATGCACGCCTCCAGCTCGGGGAGGCCCTGTACGAGGCCGCCTACGGAGAGAACACCCCTCTTGGCCATCCCCTCTACCACCTCGGCTCCCAGCTGACAGCGGGGTCCCTCGCCGCGTACCGGGCAAAAACGTACGGGGCCAACTTCATCACTGTCTTCGGGACTGGGGTCGCCCATGCGCAGCTCGCGTCCTGGGCGACAAGACTCGCGGACGGTTTGGCTCCCGGCAGCAGCAAAGCGGCGCCGGCGTCGCCCTATATCGGGGGAGAGGCGCGTCTGAAGGCTACCTCGGATTCTACATTTGTGGGTTTAGCTCTCTGTGCGCCAGACAGGAAGGATGCTGGGGTCTTGGAGGTGCTAGCGGCGGCATGGCAATCAGCATTGCCTGCCGGCGCGGCTGTTTTTACCTTGCCAGGCTTGGTTGGGGTGACGGGCGCGGCCTCTCCCACCGCGGTGGGGTCTTACGTAGACGCCTTGTTTCAAGTTGTGAAAGGCACCGGGAAAGACTTTGCCACAGCCAAGAAAGCGGCCCAAGTAGCGGCGCTGACCAAGCTCGACGGATCTGTTTTTGAGGGGTTGGCGGACGGGAGGGCCAGCCTGACGTTGGGTGGGGTCTCCGAGTCAGACGTCAAATCTTTGCATGCGAAGATCTGGAAAGGAGGCCTCACTATTGCATCGCTGGGGGACGTCAGCAAGGTTCCCAAGCTCTCGAGTCTCCACTAAGTTCGGGAAGGAGGTGGTGGTCGCAAAGTACGAAGTGAGGTTTTCTACGTTCGATAAAGGACCACATCGGTGGTATATTTTGAGGTTGTCCGATGCGATGCGCCTTCTCTCAATTCTGATGAGCTATGCGTGGTATTTAAGGCGATAGTTTGTTCACGATGTGCCTCGGCATTGTTGTGTATCTGAAGTCAAGCAAAAGAGACTGAAGGCGTATGTGTGGAAGAGACTGTTGGCTGTGTCCGCGCTGCCTGGGCCCTCGTCAAAAATGACTCTCATGCAGACATGAACTAAGCAAGGTTCAAATTGGTACACTTATATTATATTGATTGACGGCGTGGCAAGTGTTTTGGATAATTTACTCGTTTCGTTACTGTTCCCACCCCTCTTGCAAACAACGGCTCGGATCGGTTGGCGACTGCCCGAGCCCCAGGACCACCCGTGTCCGCCCCCTGCGGTCACCATTGATCCCCGCCTTGCGGGGGCTTCACGCCCCAGCAGTGCTTGCTTTTCCTCCTCCACATACCCGTGAGCCCTTTGATGGGTTGCTTAATTGAGGTGAGGCTGTGAGCCTACCGAAGAAAGAGTACATGCCCTGATTGCCAAAAGAGGAGGCCCTTGCTCATCTCAAGGAATGTCAAGGGAATCCGCCTCCCATACGCACCTTCAGAAAGGCGATGGCGTCTCTTGCCAATGTCGTACGGGAATATCAAATCTACAAGTTCTCCTGATAGTTTGTTTCAATGAGGAAAGCTGTTTATAAATGGTGTGGCTTCAAATGTAGTGGGGTCCTTTTGCGTACATACAATTGCCTGAAGCTTCACCCTATCAGCACCACTTTCTTCTGCCCACCTTACGCTCGTATTTTGTATGAAAATTACAGGGAGTGCACCGGCTTTCCCCTTCAATTGTCTCCTCCTACCATTGGTGAGCAGTTTTAGGAAAGATGGTTAATTTCACGGTCGACCAGCTGAGGGCCATGATGGACCTGAAGCACAACATTCGAAACATGTCGGTGATCGCGCACGTGGACCACGGAAAATCCACTCTTACGGACTCCCTCGTTTCCAAGGCTGGCATTATCGCGGCGAAGAATGCTGGAGATGCTCGCTTCACTGACACCCGCGCTGATGAGCAGGAGCGCTGCATCACAATCAAGTCAACCGGAATTTCCATGTTCTTCGAGTACGACATGGACGCGGGGGAGAAGCTCGCCCAGGCTGCGGCCGAGGCGCAGCTTACCGGTGAGAAGGCCGATGCAGGGGCCAGCTCTGCCAATTCTTCAGCTATTGCCACCGCCGCGGCGGCGAACGTGGAAATTAACGACAAATGCTTTCTGATCAACCTCATCGACTCCCCGGGACACGTGGACTTCTCTTCCGAGGTGACGGCCGCGCTCCGTGTGACGGATGGAGCCTTGGTTGTGGTTGATTGCATCGAAGGTGTCTGCGTGCAAACCGAGACTGTGCTTCGCCAGGCTATCTCAGAGCGCGTGCGCCCCGTGCTTATGGTGAACAAAGTGGACCGAGCCCTCCTTGAACTTCAGCTTCCCCCCGAGGAGATGTATCAATCTTTCTCTCGCGCAATTGAGTCGGTGAACGTGATTATCGCCACTTACAATGACGCACTGATGGGTGACGTGCAGGTCTATCCCGAGAAGGGCACTGTCGCTTTCGGGTCGGGCTTGCACCAGTGGGGCTTCACCCTGAAGAAGTTCGCGCGCACCTACGCCGCCAAGTTCAACACTGATGAGAGTTCCTTCATGCAGAAGCTCTGGGGCGACTGGTTTTACGACCAGGAGGCGAAGAAGTGGAAGACTCAGAGTGAGAACGGCACCCTGAAGCGCGCCTTCTGTCAGTTCATTATGGACCCCATCTGCAAGGTCTTCGAGGCCGTGATGGAGGACAAGACGGCCAAGATCGAGAAGATGCTGAAGGTGATCGGCGTCACCCTGAAAGGTGATGACAAGGAGCTGAAGGGAAAACCCCTTCTCAAGCGCATCATGCAGAAGTGGATCCCGGCCGCCGACGCCATCCTGGAGATGATTGTCGTTCATCTGCCCTCCCCCGTCGCCGCCCAGAAGTACCGCGTGGACAACCTGTATGACGGGCCCCTGGACGACGAGACGGCCAACGCCATCCGCACCTGCGACACGGGCCCGGACGCGCCTCTCTGCATGTACGTGTCCAAGATGGTGCCCACCTCGGACAAGGGCCGCTTCTACGCCTTCGGGCGCGTCTTCGCGGGGCGCATTGCAACGGGCCAGAAGTGCCGCATTCTGGGCCCCAACTACGTTCCCGGAAAAAAAACTGACCTGTGGGTGAAGAACATCCAGCGCACTATCGTCATGATGGGGCGCTACGTCGAGCAGGTGCAGGACGTGCCTGCCGGAAACACGTGCGGTCTGGTGGGCGTGGACCAGTACTTGCTCAAGTCGGGGACCATCACCACCGCAGAGAACGCGCACTGTATCAAGACCATGAAGTTCTCGGTATCTCCTGTGGTGCGCGTGGCCGTGGAGCCCAAGAACAGCTCGGACCTCCCCAAGCTGGTTGAGGGCATGAAACGCCTGGCCAAATCGGACCCCATGGTCCTCTGCTACACAGAGGAGTCCGGCGAGCACATCATTGCCGGAGCAGGGGAACTCCATTTGGAGATTTGTTTGAAGGACCTTCAAGAGGATTTCATGGGGACGGAGGTGAAGATCTCTGACCCGGTCGTCTCGTACCGCGAGACGGTCACCGGCGTCTCGAGCCAGACTTGCCTGTCCAAGTCACCCAACAAGCACAACCGCCTTTACGCCACGGCCGAGCCCCTCGCCGACGGCCTTCCCGACGAGATCGAGGACGGCAAAGTCAACGCGCGCGACGATTTCAAACTGCGGGCGCGGTATCTGGCGGATACTCACGGATGGGACGTCACGGAGGCCCGTAAGATCTGGGCCTTCGCCCCCGACGGGACCGGGCCCAACATCGTTCTCGACGCCACCAAGGGTGTGAATTACTTGAACGAGATCAAGGAGTCGGTAGTAGGAGGGTTTCAGCAGGCGTGCGGGCAGGGTCCCATGGCGGACGAGCAGGTCCGTGGCGTCTGCGTCAAGCTGCTGGACGTGGTCCTCCACGCCGACGCCATCCACCGTGGCATGGGCCAGATTCAGCCAACGGCCCGCCGTGTCGTGCATGCTTGTATCTTGACGGCGTCTCCTGGAGTGTTGGAGCCTGTTTATCTCTGCGAGATTTCCTGTCCGCAGGACGCCATGGGAGGTTGCTATGGCGTACTGACACGTCGTCGTGGTCATGTCTTTTCCGAGGAGCAGCGGCCTGGCACGCCTATGATGACACTGAAGGCGTATCTGCCTGTGATGGAATCGTTCGGCTTCACTGCTGATCTTCGAGCCGGCACAGGGGGCAAGGCCTTCCCGCAGTGCGTGTTCGACCACTGGCAGATGATGGGGGGAGATCCGCTCGAGGCAGGCACCAAGTCGAACGAGGTTATGCTTGGTGTCCGTAAGCGCAAGGGTCTTTCGCCCGAAATTCCCCCGCTGGATAGGTTTCTCGATCGACTCTAATGCCTTTCTCTTCACAATGTCACTGCTAACTCTGACGAGCTCACTGCGCTGCCTTACGCATCTAGTCGGCCGTGACCCCTACGGTAAATAAGAAAGACGATTTCCCCTTAATCGTAATACACGCACACACACGACCATCAAGCATCAATTAAGAGACTACGCGTCATGTCATATTTGTTTGTTCGGGAAAGATATTAGAGATGGCCCCGTTCGCGGAGGTGAAGGGATAATGGACTTGTGGCAATTAGGTGGATAGCACTGGGAATCATTGGAAGTTTAATGACAAAAAGAAGGCAAGGCGAGGGCAGCGAAGACTTTCTGTGGTGGTGCGTGAGCGAGTGACAAGCAAGAGTGCATCAAGCATAAGTGCGGAGCCTGAAAAGGTGCTGTGATGAAAGGTTTTTTGACGGGAGGTAAGATCACTGTTCTAACGACGAGAAGCAACAACAGCAAAAAACAGGCCATTATGTTAGCAAAACTTGCAAAGGTGCCGTGTCTCATGCTTTGTTATTTATTTTGGTAAGAACATGTCATGGCGGACGCCGGTCCTCGGGACCATGGAGGAGGTTATTGTAGTAGCGCCGCGCGACTGACATGGAAAAAGCCACACTATAAAGCACAAGCGCACAAGCGCGAGGAGAGGCAGAGGCAAGTCAAGGTGTCTACATAAGAGGTTGTCTCAGTAAAGGCCAACAATGCGCCCCACTAGAGAGAGTCAGACCGTCGGAGCCAACGCCGGCAGCCTTCCGGTACTAAAGTAGTATAGTACTAGGTCATCCGCGGTTAGGGTCCTTCTCTCCTAATCCCAGTATCGGCTTAGACTACCATCCAAACTTGATGAAAATTGTGTGGTTTGTGAAAATTGGCTGAAGTACATGAACTTGGGGTCACAGCACAAAGCAGCATCCTGGAGCGGCTAGAAGGTTTCTCTCAGTCTGGAAGTCTCAGGCTGATGAGAGGGATGTGCTCTCTTTCCGGGATTTTCTCGGATGTCACATGCACTAACACAATTTTCGTCTTCAAGCCTACTTGTCACATGGATTTCGTTTCATGACAATTCATGATACAAGTGTCGCCTTTCTTCCCCTCTATTTCATGCAGGGCCGTCCGAGGAATCTGTTCAGTTCACACATTGAAGAAGCCTGCCCAACAAAGCAGTCCACACATGGATAGGCAAAAGTTTGAAGCTATGTTCCCTTCCCTTGTTGCGCATTATCCCAAAGTTCGTGGGCGAGAACATTATAGTCCGCCTGAGAGGCGGACACCGAGGCCGGCGACGCAGCACGTAGCCGACGGGGCGGACTTGACCGCACGCATCTCTTCACATGGTGTATTGTGGGCAGCCTTTGAAGACCTGTTGAGCATTTTTTTCGGAACAGATGACGTAGCATGTGTCAAACGCACATTTGCTACAGTATACGAAGAGCATCTCAATAGCTTGAATTTGGAGCAAATTGAGGAGGTCGCCAAGTGCACGGGTTGATTGACGAGTGATAAATCAAGAAGTAGAACGCTGAAGACGTGGCTGTATTCAGTCGGCAATAGAGGAAGGACAACAAATTCGTGCCAACTCAGGGCAATCGCCGCTTGTAAAGATTGTAATTTCTGGCGCAAACGTTTAAATTAATGCCGACATAAACATAGGTAACAAAGGCGTTCGAAAAAGCAGCAACTGACAGATTCTTCCTTACGGCGGTATGCTAGCCATGCTTATCGGGTTCAGCGCTTTCAAAATCGTTTCCAAGAAAAAGTAACTTCCTCTCCCGCTTTTGTGGAAGCGTAGTCCGCTTTGGCAGATCGTTCCCTCACGCTCTCGAAACACTGTCTATGATAAGTTCGTGACGTGACGTGTACCACGCGCATGAATTACCGTGATCGAACAGAATTTGATATGTCATTCACAAGGCCAATTCCATTTCCTCGTTAGGCGCTATTTGTTGGTATTTCGCCCAAGGCTCACGTCGATGATACCTGATGTCTCGCCTTGAGTCTGATCGACAAAATGTCCAACACGCTAAAATATGACTCTAGAAACAAGAAGTCTGGCTACCTCTCCAAAATTTTCTACTGAGTATCACCTCACCGAAAATTCACTTCGGGAAACTTACTTGAGGTGTCCTCCTCGTGCACGTGCAATGTGCACACCTCTTTCTCAAAATGATTTTCCGAGAATAAGTGAATGAATACCTGAAAAAGTACATAGCCCGCCAAACTATCATCCTTTCAAGAAACTATTGTGCTCACAGATACGTAGAGACGCCACTATCTTTCCCCCACAATGCGGATTTCATCCTTTCTCTCGCTCCTATTAGACAGCGCTGCCGCTGCTCTCAGAGCTGTTCGAAAGGTAAAAATTGAGCATAGCGGCCGTGGAGCTATTAAAGCCAGAGATAATTTTCTCCCCTTGACGACTGGCAGTCAGCTGAGTGCGAACTTGTTTGGCTAAGACCTTGCCCAGCTCCACGCCCCACTGGTCAAAAGAATTGATGCCCCAGATAGCACCCTGGACGAAAACGCGATGTTCATACAGGGCAAGGAGCTGCCCGGTGGTGAAGGGATCCAACTGTCCAAATAGCAAAGAAAACGAGGGTCTATTGCCAGGAAAAGTCTTGTGCGGGCGAAGCTCCTCCTTCACGCCTTCTACATCCAACTGCTCCAAAGTCTTGCCCAGAGCTAAAGCATCGGGCTGCGCGAAAAAGTTGGACATGAGTTCGTCTTGACTACTCACCACCTCGTTCGGAAGCTCAACGGGATACTGACTGCGGGCGAAGCCGATGAATTCCGTAGGGATAGTGCGGCCTTGGTGGATGAGCTGATAGAAAGAATGTTGCCCGTTTGTCCCCGGCTCTCCGAAATTCACTTCACCAGCTTGAAAAGGCAGCTCCTGGCCATCAAGACCAACGCGCTTGCCGTTGCTCTCCATATCCAACTGCTGCACGTGTGCGGGAAAGCGGAGCAAAGCCTGGGCGTAGGGGAGGATGGCGCGACTCTCATGGCCTAGAAAGGTCGAATTCCAGATGCCCAGAAGGCCCATCAGCACGGGGATATTCTGTCGGATAGGTGCAGTGGCAAAGTGCTCGTCTATATTCCGTGCACCTGCCAAAAACTGCTCTAGGATCTCGAACCCGAACGTCAGGGAAAGAGGCAGCATGCCAACAGCGGAGCACACAGAGTACCGCCCACCAACCCAATCCCAGAAGCCAAACACGTTGGCGGAATCTATACCAAACTCAGTAACCAGTGGTACTGCGGAAGATGCCGCGACCATGTGCCGACGGATCACTTCTTCAGGTCCTGTTCCTTTTACCCCATCCAGAAGCCACTTGCGCAGGGTACGGGCGTTCAGCATTGTCTCGGCTGTTGTGAACGTTTTGGACACAACAACTACAAGGGTTTCTTCGGGATTGAGACCCTTCGTAGCCCGCGCGACGTCTACAGGGTCCACATTTGCTAAGAAGCGCAATGTACGCCCTTCTGCTACCTCGGCGGCCTGGGGCACTGTAAACCAGGGTAGAAAAAAGAAGTGGAATATATCCGGTCAAAATAAAAAGAAGAAGACATTCGACAGCTCAAAAAGGGATGCAGCAAATGTCTACTCACCGCACTTAATAGCCTCATAAACAAATTCGGGTCCGAGGTAGCTGCCACCGATGCCGATGGATATGATGTTCTTCAGAGACTTGCCAGTGGCCCCAACGAAGGTACCGGTCAACACACGGTGCGAAAAATCTTTGATGTGGTCGAGCACGTCATGCACCAATGGAACCTGATTTACTCCATCTACAAGAATCGTGGCTGACCGTTCCGCGCGCAAGGCAACGTGCAGCACAGCGCGTCCTTCGGTGACGTTGATCTTCTCGCCTGAGAACATGGCAGCCTTGTGGTGATCGTCCATGTGAAACTTGAGGAGTCCAACCTCGAGAGTCCATTCTTAACTCATGAATCACATATGACGCACTGACTCTTGATGACTCTCGCTTGCGCCCCGAGATGAATTCTTCTCTCAGACACCACCCTGGCCATGGATGCCACCCTTCCTCCCACTTACCCGCTTCTCCTCCAGCATTGCCGCGCCTGCCAGATCCATCAGGAAGTCCATCGTCTGTGCAAGGAATATTGCGATCACGCCAGACATGGCACATTCAGGTCACCACACAACCTTATGGACAAACGACTTTCTAAGCATTCGATTGCAAAGGATATGAGCACCATGGGGCTCTTCTCACCTACCTCGATGTTGACATTTTGCCGGGAGAAATCGAAAAGTATTCCATTGGCTTTGATGGAGAGAGCTGAATTTCGGGCCGCATCACCGAGCAGGTCCCGCAAATGTGTGCGTTTCATCCGCTCTGCATGCGCCGCAAGAGTCTTCCACGCGGTACTTGTCTCGATGCCAGGCATGATTACCACTGAATAGACGAACCACGCTACAAGCTTAAACCTGAAAGTTTCTGAAAGAAGATTTGTATTATCTTAAGGAGGGCATTGCAACGAAGGAATCTACGAATTGCATTGCTATCACGACAGTCCGGAAAGTAGCGGCAAGCGATTCTTCCAGTTGAATAGAATCGTCGTGAAGGCGCATGACGAGTCTACATAGTATGAATCCGGAGCGACTTCCCGAAGGAAGAGATTTGATGTAAGCGTGGTATCATTCCCGGGCTGGACACAGCCTATTGAGACACTGGGCCTGCTGCGGCGTAGAGATATCACGTCCCCCCGACGGTGAGATATCACGCTCGCGGAACAAAAGAGTCGGCGATGTACCATGGCAACCCACACGTGAGGGCATTGGCCTCAACAAAACAAAACGAAAATACTGAAGTTGGAATCTCGCACAGCTAGACTCATTCGATTTTCCTCAGGCGTAGTAGTTGTGGTAGTCGCTTAGCAAGCTCCTGTTTTATTCGGGTCCGAGCAAGCTCGATCTTGAACGTGCTCAAGGCTAGCTATATAAACAAATAGCCAGCCACTAAAGCGGTCGTCAAAAGCCGGGCAAACGTCAGCTCACATTGTGGTTCAACAAAAAAATAATTAATGATGTTTGATGCATGTGTGTCATGGCGGAGAAATTTTGGTTACTTTTTCCTCTGGGACCGTCGTTTCGAAATTTACTCTAACATACTGGAGTCCGCTGTTCCGGGGCCGAAACTTTATCAAGTGTATACTCACACACACACATACACTTCTCATATATACACTTAATGTGAAGCATCATAACGGAAGGGTCGTAAAAAAACCGCACAAGTGGATTCTCATGTTGAGATATCGTTTTCCGGAATGATCGAAAGAAATATTCCAGATTTTAAAAAATGAGAAAGGATAGCCAGACTATCCAATCTAAGCCACTATCGCACATAAAATGAGAGCGTAAACTACCACTTTTTGGGGAAGATTATGCCATGGCTGCGAAGGACTACTGCCCCACTGTGAACGCATCGCACGCAACGCCGCAGAGATTGTCTTATGATGGCTCGTGTAGTCTTACGCAAATTCTATACAGTCCTTACAAATTTCAACGAAAGCGAAGGCCTGCTCACGAGAATAGCGTGCATTAGCCCGTTATGCAAGGCTCCTTCAAAGTGGCACTTTCTACTTGCCGTTCAGATCGCTTACACTCACATGATGGGTGAGCGTCGTCGCGCAAATTCATGAAACAACGCTTGTTCATACAAAAATGTTGTTATAAAGCGGGGAAAGACGGGTACGGAGACAAGCATCCGGTAGAGACTTAAAGCCGATGCGACCCGATCGTCAACGAGTGCAGGGGGTATTTGGGCCTCTCGCCCCTCTTGAGCAAGCTCGTCCGCAGTCTCGCAGGCGAATTCCATCACCAGACTCAGCGTGATAGCATCCTTGCCTTCCGTGTAAAGGCCATGGCGCACCCATTGCCAGATTTGAGAGCGAGAAATCTCCGCTGTAGCAGAGTCTTCTGCTGAGTTCCGATAAACAAAAGAGCCTCGTCCGCGGAGCCAAGAATCGATAAACCGGACCACAATTTCCGTGTTAAATCGTACACCCTCTAGCGTAATACCACCGGGAGGAACCTCCAACAAATCAGCGGGACCAATGGAGGCTGAACTCAGAGGCCTATTCAACTGGTTCAGGCGTCCAAGCCCCCCTCCAAACACTTCTGCAACCAGGCCTTTTAGGTTGAGGTCGTATATCAGAGCGCCGTCTGATCCTCCCTTCTCAGCTTCAAAATGTTTGGCGAGCCGCACTTCTTGTAGCTTAGCCTGTCGCGTTGCTTTATCCCACTTTGGATCAAGGACGAGTCCGGCCATCCCAGTAGTCGCAATCGCACCTCGCTTGTGACAGGTGTCCACCAGAAGGCGCATGTAGTTACGCATGAAGCCACACTCCATAGTGACATACTTCGTACGGTCGGGGAAAATCATATCGCTTCGCTGAGCAAAGCGGGCAATAAATGAAGCAGAGTAATCCCATATGCCGCAATTTAAGCCCGCCGAGTGATTCCGCAGCTCGTACAGGATTTCATCCATTTGGAATGAGGCGGTGATGTTTTCTATAAGTACACAGGCTTTGACGCTGTTCTATAGGGCGAAAAGTAAAGATCGAACCGAGAGAAAGTCTATAGACAAGTATGGGTATGTACAACAACAGCATCAGCTGCCCATGTAATTTATCTAAATGCACACCTTTTTCAACCCAAGCTTCACTTCACTCCAAGTGAAAATGGAATTCCATAAGCGTGCCTCCAGATAATTTTCTACTTTGGAGCAATAAAAGAAGGGGCCTTTTCCCCGCATCTCGAGCTCTGCGCCGCAATGATATATCAGGAGCCTAGAACGTAGGAAAAAAGGGGAAAAGCTTTGATTAAAAGAAATGCCTTGTAGACATACATCCAAGTCTTCTCGTCCCAGTATGACCCCACTTAGACTGAGATCAATGGAGACTCCTTACCCATAATCTAGCAACGGCCCTGGAATAGCTCGCCCATTTACGTAAAAGTGCATCTCTGTCATACACCAGGCGCGAGGCCGCAGCATCATTACAGCAGCGTTGGATACAATTGCTACTGAGTGGGCCCGAACGGAATCTGGGTAACACAGGACGCCCTGGGAGGCATCCATGACGTTGCGGATACCAAGCAAGACGTTGCGCCAGGTGGGACAGAAACCGTCATCGAAGTCGCACTGCACGCCCTGCGCGCCACTATTTAAGGCGGAAACAAGAGCCCGCGCGTCATCGGGCGCAACATCTCCGACGTCCACACGACGATCTAGCAACACCGATGGGACGGGCTCCACCTGCCAGATGCCCTGTCGTCGTGTTGGTTTGTGTGAATATGTCAGCACCGCTCGCTAAATCACCCTCTACACTGTCGTCGTGTTGGTTTGTGTGAAGATGTCAGCACCGCTCGCTAAATCACCCTCTACACTGTCCCTGAACTTACTTTGCGGATTTGCGCCGTCTCGGGCGAAAATCCGAATTCGTAGGTTCCTGTCTCAATTTTCGTTTGGACTTCAGCGCGCCGCCTGTAAAGCTGTGACACGTTACATTCAGATCCAAAGTGTGACAAATTAATGAGACCTGACACAGGAGCGCTTGATAGTGAAGCACATGCGCCCTTGTTGTAGGGGAAAAAATAAATGCGCAAATTATACCTCCAAGACGTCTTTGTTGAAATGCTGGACAAGTTCCGCCAAAAATGATAAGGCGCCTTCTGTTAACACTTCGTCTACGATGCTCGAATGGAGCCCATCTACGTCCGCGTCATATTCAATCTGTGTTTAAAAATATATACATACATGTATGTATACATGTCTTCTAGATTAGTCAAATCAATCGATGGTTCTTATTTGGATAGAGAGTCTCATGTGGGAAATATCACATCGAGCGTCCACTTCGGATGAATAGATAGGAGGGGACAGCTGAAATAAAGAGGTGAGTTACTAAACAATTCTTTAATTTTGAGATTGTGCCAAAAAAGCAAGTAAGCACTTTTCGCTAGTAGCGTACAATGAAGCATATGCCTGGCGTTATGAAACGCTAAGTCAGGGACGTAAATCAGGTCGTATTGCCCCTCTTGCTTCAATCTCATTCCACGAGCTCTTAGGCTTGATCTTGGATACGGGATTTTTTTTTTCAAAAATTACGGTACTCACGATATGTGGCCCAGCTTCAAATGATGTCAAGCGACGTGTTGCTCCATTCTTTTCCTCAAACGCTTTCTTTTGTTGTAAATGCCGCGAGATGACCTGAATGCGCTGCGCCATGCTGCCAGACAAGAACATATGCGGAGGATATGCAACACGACAAAAATGTGAGGCATGTCGTTGAAGTAGTGGAGACCATTTCAGTGTGCTTTCAATTCTCTTCTCAACCTCCCATTAAATAGGACGTTGGGGGCACTGTGACCCTTGTGGTTGAAGCTGGAAAATAATCAGAGGCAGGCCAGGATGGCGGTGACTGGCCTATCATCTACGATCGGGGGGGAGGTTGCTCTTCAACAGGCGATGGATTGCTATGACTGCTCGCAGGCAGACGGTGGCAGCGAGACCTATGGTCATCAATGCACCAGAAAGACAGGGTTAGGTTGTGTGAAGAGCCTGAAATGTCAGACTCACCGCCTTGGACTGAATTGGTCGGCCTGATGGGCTTGCCGGTTTCGATATACGAAGACCCTTGGCCCATTTTACTCCTTTGTAGAAAAAAAATAAGACAGCATGAACCTCGACGCATAGCAATTCGTCTCCTTACTGCGTGAAAGGAACATGAGCAGCGATGGATGTGTAAAATGACGATTAGCCATAAGTCGTCCTCTTTTTGGGTCGTATACTATATAAGATATGACCTTAAAGTTTGTGTATTTTATCATTCTATAAACCATTGATCTTCGTGTGCATCGCCCCTTTGACCGGACATCTATCTCTAGTCTAATATCATCGCTTTCAATACTCAGGAATGACATTGGCTCACCCACTTTTGAGTTCAAAAAAGGATGTCTTAAAATCCATTCCATACTTTAATATCCAGTAGATTGGTCCGTGAGTCGGGTTGGATGTCGATATGTCGAAAACATCTTGGTCAGGATACACATCTTGAGCAAAAGGTGTTCATGTCTTATCATGGAAGCACTTATCAAACTTTTACAAATGCGCTTGGCGAGAGATAAAGCTCCTTTATCCTCTGTGTCAATCCCTCGCTATGCTACTTTCATCATTAGTGTCTTTCGAAGCACTCACTAATATTTAGAGGGCAGGTTACGTAGCTTGACATCATGTGCTGTTTCCAAGGAGATAAAGCGGCTCGTCCGAAGAAAAGGCCTCTATCATGCGGACATGGTCTCATTTAGATCTTTTCGTCTCATCGACAGATAGGATCTACACTCAAGTCTACTTGTCCACATTCGAAACGGAGATTATGGTGAAACGTCTTGAGCCATTTGGCATTTTACAGATTCTAAAGCTTGTGCAGAGATTTGATCCAATTTTGATTCTGGAATGTCACGATATATATTTTTTCCTACTCCCTCGGGGTCAATAAGCACAATCGTTTGTCGCACAGTTCGGCCCATAAACAGGCACACAACCATATATAAGCGCGTTGTTATGCAAATGTATGATAAAACTAATATTCAAGTGTAGCCCGCGTGTGTTCTTCAAATTTCATACAGGTGTTGCCACTGCCAATATAAGTACGGGCGGGCATTCCTGAGAAGAATATAAACCCATGCAAACTCAGGTAACGAGCACATTTTGTCCTGCTTAAAGAGAGGAAATGCCACGTCGACCGGTACTGAGTGATGATTACCTACCCGTAGATTATGAAATGCACGGGCTACCTCTTTGTTTGAGTCCGAAAGAAGCGGAAACGCCAGTCTGACTTTGTCCTTAAATCCCTTGTGGGATTCGATGCTATGCGTAGTAGGCGGTGTTGATCGCCACAACTTAAGATTTGTTAATGGTGGTAACAAATGAAGATAACGACTTGATGCTTAATACTTTCCCCACTAAATTTCATAGGGAACATGAGGAACCATAAGTTTCTGTCCGGGCCGATGAATATGAGAGAAATTCCTGACTCTGCATGTCAGAAAAAATCCGTCGGAATGCATTGCATTGCCCGCCTTTTTGACAAGAGACGTGTCATCCTTGTTGTAAAAGTAGATAACAGCATGCTTTGCTCGAAGGTCCGTCAGTGCCGCCATGTCACCATTTTTATTTGTCAATGCAAAAGATGGAGCTGAGGATCCAATTTCTAAGCCCATTAGGTTCTTTCCTGCTTTTTTGCAAATGTTTTGGCCTTGGTCTTTTTCCTGTGTTGCTATACGATTCAGCATACTAGATACCGATTCCTTGCTCTGGTGCTGTTTTTGGTCAAGGATGTCACTCGGAATGTTCTTACTCCACCTCTCTTTGTCCTCGCTTTTAATTTCTAACCTGCCAATTTCGTTACTCTTTTTTTCAAGTGTGGTGCTTTGCTCTTCTTTGTCCTCATCAAGCTACGCCTTCTTGGAGACAGGTACTTAATTTCTTGGCTTTTACTTCTTGCGTCCTCTTCCACAATTATCTCTTCCTCTTTCCCTTGTTGTTTTACTTTGTAGGCTTTCTCCGCATTGTGTTGGTCTATCTGTTCACTCGTGTGCTCCTGGCGCTTTTCTTGTTCCTGTTCCTCATTCGAACTCAGGCTCTTGGTTTCTTTGCTTTTCTGCTCTTCTTCCATCTTCGGCTCCCCATGCTTCATAGTTTACGACCTTAAGACTGAACAAATTTGATGTCTGGATATTCTCATATGAAGGTGGTGTCTGTCTTACGTACATGGCGAACTCGCCTAAAGTCAAGATAAGAGATTTTTTCGGGTCTCTATAGCTTTCTTGGAAATCTTGTTACGGAACTTGTAAACTTCACTTTCGCAACGATACTGAGGAAGTGACAGTGCTTTATGGATGTTGATTTGTTTGCATTTCCTATCTTACGGATGCATGCCTTTCAATTGCAAAAAGCGCTGAAAGTGCGCAATGATTTCATTGTACGTTCCGTGTATGACCCCCCCGCCTCCTGTCGTCCTCACGCGCTCTCAATGCAGAAAGGGGAACCAAAAACCAAGTACAAACTACCTCTGCTACATCCCACTGGAGGGCACATGGTACAAAAACTCTTGAGTGCAACGCACACTCTCATTTAACCCGGCATTGCCTCGTTTTGCCTCTCGGTAGTTGCCATTGGTCCGTACTCTCCCGCCTCCTCATCCCCGCCCCCCTCCCCAGCCCCCGGCCTCCGCGACGCTTCCACAGGCTCAACCTCCTCTCGCGCCTCGCCTCCTGAGCGGTGAGGGGCCCAGGTGGCCAAATGCAGCAACTATGCGTGACAGCCAAGTGAGCATTTATTTCTGTCCATTGTTAAGGGTGCTTTCAATTTCATTGCACTAATTTGCCGTACAAGACAAGTCAGGACTCCATACAGGTGGTGAAAGGTTTGTAACTAGGATCGTGGTCAAAAGGTACCTCGCTTGGAGCTATAACTTCCACGCTCTTTTCTGAAATGTAATACACGCTACTCTTTGTCACAAAGTCAGTCTGTCAAGACTTTCCGCTGATGCTTATTTTCAAGCTACCGCTGGAAGATGTTCTCTCTCACCCTGACCTTGCCAAGCGTTACTGTCTCCTGGGATCCGTGCAACTTCAGACTTCAGAGTCGAAGGCTCTGCCATCCATGTACGTAAGTTGAGGTATTGCATGACATGGTTTCAACAAACTTTGTGATAGGGGTGAACTTCACTTTCAAGGATGACTGACGGTCTGAATCGCCACATCTTCCCTTTATCCGCCGACCTCCCACGTGGTCAACAATTTGTACTGAACGTTTCCGACTTTTCGTACGCTGTACGCACTGCGATTGGTCTACTTTGTAAAAACTTCAATATTTATCATTGTCCTTTCTTACTCCCTTCACATCCAGAGTCCCTGAAGGATTGCTGCAGCGTCATAATATAGTCCTGGGGCCGCTTACCCTTGGTCAAGTGGACGAAGTGCGGCCTTGGCTTCACAATGGCGCTCGGAAGGCATTTTTCGCTGTGCCAAGGGAAACAGTTGTCGAGCACTTGAAAATTCAGCTCGCTGGTCTTCCTCGTGAGCGTGTGGGTGTCAGCGTTGTATTGGAAGGCAAGGACGCGGTAGAAGCGGATGCCATGGCTGGCGGTCAATTTTTAGAGCACGTCGCGAAATTGTACGAAGTTGCATCATCTGTGCAGATAAATTTTGGGAATGACTCAATTAAAAGTGAGGAATCCCTAATATGCTTGGCAAACGCTATCCATCATGGCATCAAATGCCAAGGAGCGACATCTCTCTCTCAGGAACTGGTCGTAGAGGCACCCGCTTCGATGCAGTGGTCCGCTGAAGGCATCAAAGCGCTAAACAAAGAGAGTATACGGGTCTTGCTTCATGGGGCTCCTTCAGAAATAATAAATTGTCATCTTGTCGCAGGTTTGAAGGAGCCGGTGCTTCCCTTGAAACAAGCAGCAGTGGACGGCGTGGGTGCTTTCCTTGCTTGCCTGCGGACAGATCGGCCCGATGGGCTCTTTACAACAGTCGTCGTTGACGAATGTAATGTGGCTTTGGGACTTGTCTACTCAAGCGCGGAAAGTGTGCGGACGTCGGTGGCCGAGCTTCGTGGAGTCTATTTTTCACGTTCCCGTGGCGGTCTTTGGCGCAAAGGTGATTCAAGCGGAGCTTTGCAGGAATTAGTGGGTTTAGACGTGGATTGTGACTCAGATGCACTGCGTTTTGTGGTGCGACAACGCGGAAAGCCTCCGGTAAGTGCCCAGAAAGCTGCAAATGGTTATCGAAAAGGACTGAACCTTACGATTGCTGCAGCGCTAAAGTACGGTTTATTCCCTCATGTGTAGGCCTTTTGTCACCTAAACCGGCGTAGTTGCTGGCAAGAGGACAGGGGTTTAGGCGCGTTACAACGCACGTTAGAAAATCGCTTGCATCAGGCTGTCGAGGGCTCTTACACTCAAAAGCTTTTTCGGGACCGCGATTTACTGCGTCACAAATTAGTCGAGGAAGCTCAGGAACTTAGCGAGGCTAAGGAGTGCGAAGACGTCGCTGCTGAAGCAGCAGATGTATTCTATTTTGCCATGGTGCGTTGTGTGGCTGCGGGGGTGACTTTGGAAGACATAGAGCGTCATTTAGATGCACGAACACTCAAGCTTCAGAGAAGACCAGGCAACGCCAAAGCACACCGCATCGATGCCGCAGAAAAGATCCTATCGAGTCCTCTCCCGTCACGCACATGAAGCTATGTGTCAATTTAATATTGGTATGAAGTAAGATTGTGGTCAGAAGGAAATTTTGACACGATAAGAAGCTGTCCGGTCCGAGCAACGGTGTTCGGTAGTCACACACAAGTCTGTTGAAGCCATCACAAATGTGGGAAGCAAGAAATAATTTTAATTACAATTGCATCTTCTACTTTATGTGTTCAGCTAAAGATGCGGGTCGGGTCGTGTTTGTAGACAACGGGCTTTCAGTATGAGGGACTTTCAGCTTTGGGCGACGCCCGCACACGCATGCTGTTCTCGTTCCAGCCCTTATCGTATTCTTCACTCTTTACAGAATCACCCTCCCATTCAGTAATTTCTTCATCTTCGTGTTGGGCTTGACTTACTTCATCCGATATCTGATACGAAAAACCAGCCAACCCACCCGAAGCTGGTTTTACGCGACGTAAACGTACCCCCAGATTGTCCACACCTGCCATCGCTTTGCCTGCAGATTGGCGCACTCCTTCGTCAAAAATGACCATGGCATCCGAAACTTGCCGGGACTTGTGCTGGAGGGCCTCATGAAGTAAATTCTCCTGGACGGCCTTGACAGTCTTCATGCTTGTCGTGCTTGTGATGAACGCACGTCGAGGCACGTTGCATGCAGCACAATTTAAAGCATGTCCTGCATTATTCAACGTACATGCTTGGCATATCCATCTCGATGCGCATGCCGTCAAAGTATTCACCGATTTCCTCCGTTGCTTGTAATTGACTTCATCATCTTTAGAATATTGACGCCGCTTCATGTCGATGCTCCTCGAAGTTTCGCTCTTCACCGTTTGCAGATGCATGACATCCTCATCATCATCTTTTCCTACGAGCTGATGACCGGACGGAGAGCTCAAATCCGTTCGTAGAGCATCGGATTTCGTTTGTCGGACATCACCGTTTTGACTTCCTCCCAGATCCTGCTCATTTCCCCTGTTTGCTCCGCAAATCGCAATTGCAGCTGCGTACTTTGCTTTCTGAACGCCCCTTTCTGGTTTCCATTCCTTTGTCTCGAGCCTCTCAAGTTCTATATCCTTTCTTTTACATGTGTTTGAGTTGATGCTATCTTCTAATGCATCGTCATCGCTCGTAAGTTTTATACCGTCCTGACGCCGCTTCTGTTCCTTCTGTCGCCGTCTCATTTCCTTAATCATGATCTTATAGCCTTCATGCTGCGATAACGTCTCCACGTTCACAGGTGCTCGGGCCATACTGCCAGTGCCCACGTTGGAGCGAGCGCGCACTTTTTCCTCGACCTCTTTGACTACTTGCTCTCGGGTTCGTGTCGGCCTCCCAAGCACTACCTTGTCCGCCTCCGCTTCGGCCAGCTTGATGAAAGTCTGGTGTCTCAAGACCAAATCGTCCTTTTTGCCCGAAGTCATCATACCCATGGCCCATAATTCTTGCCTGAGTCCTTTTTCCTTCACATTATGGTATCCGGGGTGTCGCTTGAGTGCCCCGCTCCACTGCTTGGAAGCCCAAAAATGATCCAATCCTCGCTGGTGAGAGTCATCAAGCGCCCGGCGACCATTTTGATCACTATCAGCGTTTCTACCTGTGCGTTGTCTCGCCTCTTCCTCGATTTTGGCGTCGCAGCCACCAGCCTCGAAGACTGCCCTCAAAAGCGCGCCTCGCAGCTCTTTAAAACCTCGAGCTGCGCTGTCCAAGCTCATACATGGCTTCAGTCGATCTTTGTACAGGACGATATTTGGTTTGCGGTTTGCCTTGCACTGCGGGCAGTTCTGGTGGTCTTCCCCACGGCCTAGCCAGTCCCGAACGCAAATAGAGCAAAATGTGTGCCTGACAGGTACCATTTGCGTTCGAAAATGACACACATCATACAAAGAGTCGTCACTTTTAGATATACTCTAGTACCTCTACACCTCTGACCGCTGAAATCTGCCCTTGTCTTACTCCCTTTCCTGCTCCTCCTGAACATACCCGCACTCCGCTGCCATGGCTGTCTCCAAGAACTTTGCGCATATCGGACACCGTAAATGCGACTCAAATCGGGCCAACTGCGCACCAAGACTCCCTGCCCGCAGCCAGTCCTCAGGCATGTCCAGGTTTCCTTCTGCCATGTAAAGTGCCTGGCAATTTACCTCCCTGGTGGTAGAAGGTAAGGCAAGATGGAGTTGCAAAAGTTTTGCCTTGTCCGCCGCCTGTTTGGTGACACTGTCTGAACATGTGTGTGAGAAAGAAACCGTAAGCACGTGGCCCAACCGAATCTTGGAAAATCCAGCTGTAAACATACAATGTGAAACAGGGCCATGCAGGAAGAGGCCATGTTGTGGAAGAAGCGGCGGCGACGACTTTCATCGCCCATCACAAGGAAGGTCGAGATGTGGTCGCGCTGACTCGCTCAGTAACCCGGTTAAAGCCAAGTATTTGACACTTCTTTCCCCTGCTTCGAGAAAAGACTCAAACTTGGTGAATGACGCAGCCGTCTCTTTTCGTCGTTGTTGTAGGTTGGTAATGGTAAGAAAGGCCACGACTGGGGCTTACTCTAGCTGGCAGTCCTCTGAGTTGCAGCATCGCTCCAGCCTCAGCGCCGCACGTTGCCATTTCTACGGCAATGCGTACCCATTCCGTTCGTCTGACTTCCTTAACCTGAGATGAAGAGATGCTGTAAATTATTCTGTCGAGTTATGGGTCACTTTGCCTCTCGATGTGGTGCACACCTCTTGTTTTAGATACGCGTACATTTTTTATGACACTTACCTCCTTTGTTATGTTTGTTACACGCTGATTCAACCAAAGTATATTTCTCGTACCATAGCAGAGAGCAGGTGAAGATGGAGGGGGTAAAGGAACGAAAAGAGGAAAAGTACATTTTGCGGAACGAGCATGCGGCTCTCACTGTATGGCCCGCTGGTATCCCTCTTGATCACCCCGATCACTGTCATCATCAACATCATCATTTGAATCAATATGAACCTGCGCCCGGGCCACGCTTCTCATTCATAAGCAATGAGAACACGAGTTTGGGGATTTTTGACACCAGCACCATTGAGTTTCGTGGAAAACTTCGTGGAAAGGCATGGAAAACAACGATGGCAGAAGCGGTTGATGTCCAGGTGATCAAGTCGAACTTAGGCTGTGCGCGCTTTCCTGGATTAGACGACTTCGGACCGGAAGCGCTGACGCTGGAGGCGCGACTGCCAGAAATCGGCCAGGTTTGCGTGGATTTTGCCTTGCACACAATAGGACCCAGCATGGTTTTGCGTCTGCGCTGCCCAGCCCTTGCCTGCTCCCATGACGTGCGGCTCGACGAGTTTGTGCTCTTCGACGGTGACTGCGACGTCTCGCAAGGGCCCCGACGGGATGGGAAATCTCTGGCTCGGATCTGGTGGGAATACTTGTCAAGACGGGTCCGGGGGCTCGGTCCTCGGCGTGTTTTCGTGAACGGGTGGAACGCATGGAGTTTCACAGGCGTGGTCCAGCAAGGGGCTCGTCCTTCGGCACCCGGATTGCCAGGGATCCTGAGTGCAGCTTTTCATCACGGTGCAGGACCTGCAGAATTTGATAGAAGCAATAATAAGGAGCTTTACAGCGAGATGTTCGCGCACGTCTCGGACAAAAGCCGAGGAACAGGCCTCTTGCTGGGCTTCCTGACTCAACACGAGCAGTTTGGGGCTTTCTCGTTTGATGAGTGCTTCGTCGAGGTGGGAGCTCACTGCCGCTGTGATGGACAGCTACTCAAAGCAGGGGAGCTTATGCAGTCGGACTGGTGCCTCGTCGAGCTTCAGACGACCTTGCCTGAAGAGCCTTTCGCAACGTTCATTGCGCGAGCTGGCCGGGTCAACACAGCCTTGCTGGAAGAAAAATACAAAATTATTGCATGTAGGCCCGATACAAAAAATGTTCCAGTGGGTTGGTGCTCATGGTATCACTTCTATGAGGCTATATCTGAGGATAATTTGTTATCAAACCTGGAGATGATGGCCAATCTTCGGCCGCAGTTGCCACTGCAACTTTTTCAAATTGATGACGGCTATCAACGAGCGTGGGGTGACTGGCTGAAAATAGACCCGTTGAAATTTCCCAACAAGAGCATGCGGGACATGGTAGATGCTGTGCGGTCGCGGGGCCTTCAACCTGGTCTCTGGCTTGCCCCCATGGCAGTCGACAAGCACTCTCAAATAGCAGCAGACCATCCCGACTGGATCATCCGCCAGCAAGGAGGACTCAGCCACGGATGGGCGGCCAACTCGGCGAACGTTGGGAAGTGGTTTTACGGATTAGACGTTACCCTACCGGAGGTACAGGCTTTTATTCGCGAGACGCTCACCACGGTCTCGCACGGCGCTTGGAGTTTCGATTACCTGAAGTTGGACTTTCTTTATGTGGCAGCTTTGAAGGGCGCGCGCAGCGATCCGACTCTCAACACAGCGCAGGTCCTCCAACTTGCTTTACGCCTGATTCGGGAGGCCGTGGGCCCTTCCACGTATATCCTCGGTTGCGGCTCGCCACTTGGAGCTACCATCGGCTGGGTGAACGCCAACCGAGTGTCGGCGGATGCAGGCCCAGCATGGCTCCCCGTTTTCCCTTTACCCGACTGCAAGTGGAACCTGCCTTGTGGGCGGAATATGGTTCGAAACACCATTAACCGTCTTCCAATGCACGGTGTCTGGTGGGTGAATGACCCGGATTGTATGCTGCTGCGTGAGAGTACTCAGTTCACGCCTGCAGAAGTGATTGGTATTGCCACTGTGAAGGCCTTGTCGGGGGGCTCGTTTTTGGTCAGTGATGACCTGCAGTCGGTCAGCCATCGACGAATGCGAATCGCTCAAGTTATGCTGCCCGTGATAGGTCGCGCGGCTATCGCACTGGATTTGTTGGAGCGTGAAATGCCTGAAATTCTCCGCTTGTACGTAGATCAGGACTCTTTCAGTGAAGAGACAAGCATGTGTCATGCAGCAAACACCTTTTTCAGTCACCATGTGCCGCAAGATCCTTGGGTTGTGGTAGGATTCTGCAACTGGGACGATGCCAAGAAACATTCGATGCATCCATACAAGTCTATATTGCGGCCGCTACTAGGTGATGTGGGTCCTGTCATTATCCTGCACATTTTCGAGTTTTGGACGTCAAAATACTTTCAGGTCCGACTGAACCTGGATTTGAACCCCGATGCTCTCATGAGCACCGCTGATTTTTTTGATGGGATGGACGGAGGAGAAATACAACCTCACTCGGCACGTCTCTATGCTATGCGGGTTGATCCACGTCAGATCCCTTCGGCACTGACGTCCACATCCCAGGGAGCCGAAAGTGCTCGGGGGTCAACGATGCGTCGAGCTCCCTTGTATCTTGGGTCAGATGTGCACTTTTCATGCGGGTGGGAGCTCAGAAAATGTATATGGGGAGAAGAATCGGATTATCTTGATAAAGCGAAGGTCACAAGAGTATCGGTGCATGTGGTTATTGATGCGGGAAAAGTCGTGGATGGAACTTCCCATCATATTTGGTTAGATTTGCCCGGGTCAGAAGATAGTATAAAATTGGATGGCGCACCAGAGGGGTCAGAAAGGGTGAACTTTTCTGTAAAAGGGATTTATGAAGGCTTGGAAGAGAGCACTGCACCGTCACTCCCCACCTTGTTTTCGGGAAAACACCGGTCGGAAGGCGCGCTGGCAACGGCGGCTCCCCGATCTCCCTCAATACGGCGCACCGTTTGGAAGATTCGTTTTCCAGAAGGTCACTCGCAAAGGATTTCTTGGACGCTGAATTACATAAGTACCTTTGACCAAGATGACCAAATTCGAAAGGATGTACAAAAAAAGTAGAGTGTAACATATTTCGTCGTCAGTTTTCTTTAAAAAAAGAAAGCCTCGGAGGTCGGACCCGATTTTCGGTACAGCGACATCGTATACATGCTTCCAATCGATAAACGTCTTCGCTGCGCAAGAAAGTTCTTTGTGAAATGCAAGTTTCCATGCCGTCTACATCTACTTCAACCTAAGGCGCGAGTCCACGCCACCCTTAAGAAAGCGGAGGGACGATATCTTAGGCCTCCATTTTTTTAACTACAGTGGAGAGGCATAGGTATTCTGCGCCGCTTTTTTTTCATGTGCACTCGCGCTACTAGATTAGAGAAATATGGCTTCTCCTGTTTGGCTTCCCTCCAACCAATTATCCGCAATATATTTTTGAAATTGTCGCAAAGCCATCGACCGGTGCGATATCGCATTCTTTTGCTCTACAGTCATCTTTGAGAACGTCGAATTGAAGCCAGAGGGAGCGAAACATGTGTCCCATCCAAAACCGTCATCCCCTTTTTCAGGCCGGACTATTTCTCCATACGTGATTCCGGTAAAGATCAGTGGTTGACACCCTGGTCCTGGGCTGAAACCCACATTGCAAACGGCTTTCGCTGAGTGATCTTCGTAATTTTCTATCATTCTAAATAGGCCTTCAGGACCGAGTTGATCCAAAAAGTGCTTAATGTACGGCCCCGGCAAATCGCCAAGCGCGTCGAAGCAGAGGCAGGTATCCTCAACGAGAACAGGACCCTGTACGGCTTGCGCAGCAAGCCGTGTCTTCTCAATTGCGATCACGAGTGGTGTCTCTTGTAGTTCCGGTAACTCAATGTCCAATGTCACAATGTCGAAAGGCACTTGGAGGCCCCCTTCCGCTAACAAAGCCTGTACCTCCCTTGTCTTCAATGGATTACTTGTCAAAAATTTTACCTCTAAGCGAGTCACAGCTTGACATTTGCTTCCATGCTTACTATTTATCGCATTGTTCGAAGTACTCGACACTACAGTCTTATGAAATGGGTTCCACGATCTGTGTCGAGCAAAAGGTGGACTGATGTATACCCCCCAAATTGACCGAAATTTAAACCGCACAGAGTAGATTGACTCCCGGTGCAAGGATACTGGGCAGAAAGAATTAAGAAGGTGAATCAGACATAAAAATATCACTGTTCGCACCAAAATATGTCTGGTCATTTCTGGCTCCAGCCGAAATTCTTCGCAGCGTCCGTCGTCTTGTCCCCCGATCCCCTCCGCTCAGCGACACTCCCTTCCCCCGTCCAAGTGCCCTGGAACGCCTCAGTATCGCACCTGCTAAAGATCGTGGATGGTATTAGATACCAATCATAACATCGTATCGTATGAAAACGGCCACGCTAGTTTAAAAGGAAGTGCATGCTGCGAATGAAAGTCTCCGGAATGCAAGACAATCTCGCAGACGCATGATTTCGCTTCTCGCCGAGTTTCCCTCATCACAGGCTTCTACGGATGAATCACTGCCCGGTGATTCAAGGCACAATTTCAACGTGTGGCCGGAAATCTTAGGTCATTTTATCTCACAGGCTTGTCTCGCCTTCACCCAACGCTCACACTTCGAGCCAGCGGAAGGGTGACCAAAAGAAAGCAACCTTGAAGGGGCCGCAAGCCTCCTTACTGCTAGTCAGCACTCAAGCGAGGCAATCCGACATGAGAATAATTATGAACCTTTATTCCCTAACATGTGTGCATCACTTTGTCTCTTCTTTTTGCATGGTTTAGGATGGCTCACGGTAGCCGTTGCCTGACTTCTGCCTTCCGTCATTTTCGCTCTCCTTATGAGATGACGGTGGGAGCTCGGTGGTCGCCCGGCGGCTGCCATAGAAAGCTGTCCACAGAGGCAGAATCAACCTCGCTGACGTCGAACAAAGGTGCGCTGGGGATGGATTTGTTGAGGTCTGCGGTTAGATGCCTGTCTTCATGCTCTCGTTTAAAGATAAGTTTCAGTAATACCACTTGTTTCCTTGTAGATCTTTTACTACTTGTAGCCGGGTGAAGAAAGGATATTGAAGCAGAGGCTGGCAGGGTTTTTATTTGAAAAGCTACTTCTCAGATACCGAAAAGTACATGCAACTCAATAAATTCACCGAAAAATTAAATAGGTTCATCCTTCTTCCAGCGGTTGTCTTCTTTTCTAGCTGGCGTAGGGGTTACATCGTTGGTGGGCTACTTTTTTTTAATTCAAGACGTCAAGCGGTACGTGTCCAAGAGCGTAGGCTCTTATCTAGTGAAGACATCTTGACTTCTTTTAGCGTATATTGTACATAGTGTCTTTGTGGGACAAGAGTTTGTCATTATGGCATGCCTTCTCTGTACGGGTCTCCGACAGTACCTACTCTTCTCATGGAGGCTAAATCTCCGAGCAGGGGAGATTCTTATGTAACATGAATTATTTTAAGTTTTATATAGTGTAGGGTTTGTGTCGATTTTTAAAAATTACTTTTATCCTTTTAAATAATTCAATGCGGGCAGACGCTCTCGACACTCCCCCCCTGCTAAACAAAGACATGTGCATTATGAATGTCCATGATGCAATTGTCGACGTATGTATAGCAAATCGAGGTTTAACAGCATTCTCCCCCCAGAATTCCCCCTCTCACAAGGTTTGTTCTGCATCCTTCCTTTCTTCCATGAAACATTATGCATGCAACAGCTCGACTGATTCCGTCCAGTTGGGGCTGAATGACATCACGAAGAGACTTGAGGCTCTAGAAAAAAAGTGACCTTCTGAGAGTAGTGCATCAAGCCTCACATAAGTGGACAGAAGCGTGCGACGGTGTTCGAGTTTCAGCAAAAGAAAAGAAGTCAGACCTCTCACAGGAGGACCTCCACCGGGAACATAAAATTTGAGGTCCTTCTTTGCAAAGTGGTGCCTTCCAATTTTCTTGATTTCTTTTTAACCGGACACATCCATGACCGTCCTTTGTGACAATACCTTGGCATATTTGTCTTGGTCCACTTTTATCGCCTGTCAGTCTTTCTTCCGCCATAGCCTCTGTTGTTGTCCTCTTGCAGCAGCTGCTCGTTGAACTCGCGCTTACCGAATCCTCGACGTGCAATAAGCAGTTCCGCGCTTTCGCGACGCATTGACATTAATGGACGCCAATCCTCGCATTTTAAAACTTTCAAATGCATCGCTTTTCACTGATGTACCCGAATGAGTGACTATTTCCGGGGAGTGCCCGGGAGGCGTGATGGTGTGGGCTTGGCATGGCGCGAGTCGGTTGGCCGGTGGGTTGCTGCTGCATGCACTTGCCTGCTCCCCGCCCCAGCGTGCACTTGCCTGCTCCCCGCCCCAGCGTCAACATTTTGTGCCCACAGCCTCACATCGCCAGTCCTCCAGTCTCTCTCATCAAACTCCCCATGCCACACGCTCTTATGTTGATTTTTTACACAGGACGCGGTGAGGACTTTCTGGCCCACAATCATGAGACTTGATCTACTCTGCTGCTTCTTCGTGCCGGTCCTCCTGTCTCGAGGCGAAGCATTCCTTGTGACACCACCCCTCAAAAAGCTGCAACATATATGCTCCACTGCTAGTGCTATACTGGGTTCTACTACTCACCCAATGGCCAATAGGAAGATCCAGTTCTCCGACAATGAAGACAAGTGAGTCGTAACGCACGTTATTCGCTTTAGTTGGCGTGTAATGAGCTGGGATGGCGTAGAAAAACACGATATCATACTAACCTTATGACTCCTCCTTTATCGAAACATTGATGCATTAGCACGGATCGCGTGACACAAGTTGAATTGCGTGGGGATGGAAGCGTCAGCTTTATCTCCGATAGCACCAACGCTGTAGACGTGCAGGGTAGCTGGCGTCCTGGTGATGAAGGAAAAGTCGGCTTTCTATTGGAGCGCTTTTACTCCGATAGCGGAGACAGCAAGTATAGCATGACAAGGATTTATGAAGGTACGATTACGATCTCGGGCACCTCTATTCGCGGTGAAGGTAGGATTGAGATGGAAAAATACAATGATCTCTTCACGTGTGGCTTCTTTTCCTTGATAAGTGTTGACGACGACCCGGACGATTTTTTTGAGAAGCTAAAACCTGGCCACACAGTGATGCAAGGGATTGATCAGTGATGGTCGCATAGCATCACGTGCATCTAACAGTACGCGCGTGAGCGATGCTTTCAAGTGCCGCATTCCGCAGTCCCTCAGGGATGTGGGGGCTGCAAATGTGTGCGCCTGAAGCACTTTGTGTTTGTCGAAGAATGAATAGAAGACGCGAAACGTGACTGTTATCCATCGAGTTTTTATTACTTTGTATACTATAAACTACTATATGTGAGAACGTCTTTTCCAAAATCTACGACCGATAAAGTCATTAAATTTAATGCTATAATATTACGCGTCCTTATACAACTTTAGGCTGGCGCTGCTGTCATAGGGTTGTTACGAGGCTCAAGAAATTGTTTTTGGTGAACAAAGGCGTAGTTTTTGCATGTAGCCTTTCCACACGTTGCTCCAAATACCGTCTGTCGACGAGAGATGGAGCCGGGCAATTTCAGGGAGGCCCCACACGATGCCCAGGGCCATTCCGCACAAGGCAGAACCGGTATATTTTGCTCCCCTCAACGTAGATACACAGAAATACTAGGAGTGAGTGTCATGCTCAAAAATTAGCGAATCGATGCGGAGAGAGAGATCTTTGACATATCCAACGCAAGTTCACCCAGCATAGACACGGGCCCTGTCAGCGAAGTCGTGGGACACCGGAATGCATCCGAGATCTCCTTCCCGGCAAAGCACAGCTCACTATGGGAAGCATCAAGCTGCAAGAAATGAAAGGGCGGGACCGAAAGTGGCGCACGACCGCGCATTATGCCATTCGACAGCTTGTTTTACATCTTGAATCGTCTGTCATCAGAAGCCAACTTCTCTTTGCACCTCGCGGACGGCGCAATCCATGTGGGATTTCCCGAAAAGCAAGGCGATCACTAGGGAAAGAAGTTCTAGCGCAACTTGTCCGTTGGTTTCAAGATTTGGCGAATAGAGAGGATTCCCGCATCAAGCCCTGCATGGTGGTGGACCCCGTACTACCAGGTTCGAAAGCCATCTAAGGCGTGAGAAAAGGGCACAATTTCCGCAAGGGAAACGCCCCTCTCTCGGAGGAGTATCGCACGGCTGCTCGAGGTAACACAGGATGCTGGTCGTAAACACAGGTGGATAAAACTTCTCACAGTATCATAATAGCCATCAAGTAGCATTTCGTGATACATGAATATGGTATGAGCCGTGTTCAGGTCACCTGTGATTGATCGTGTTCCAAACAATGTTTTATAATCAATCACGACTCCTGAAAAGATGAAGCCTTAAATCTTATTATTATTTCTGTTCGGGTTGTTGATAATTTTTTGCTAATTCTTAGCTCTATCTATCTCTAGTCAACCATTTAGTCTTTGCCTACATTATACAGTGTAAGCATTTTGACCTTCTCGCATCAACCTATGGTACAATTTGTGTACAGCCCCAACAAAAGTGATTTCTCGCCTTTAAAACCTCAGACTTGCCGTTTTGTCCGCCGCAAAGAATGGAAAGTCAGATTCGATCGAACTCATTTACTCCATTTCGACGGCGTTACTGCAGTTGCAGACGTCGGATACAGAACGAAGTGCTGTATCATGAAAAGCAGGTCGAAAGCAATGGAAAATAAACCAAGATAAAACTTGAGGGCATTGCCGTTGATCCCTCCCCAGTCATTTGTGACGGCACAATCCACCAGAAGTTGTAGGACAGAGAAGACACCGCCTGCGAATTAGAAATGGGCATGTTGAATTTAGTGTAATCTACATTATGATCAGTCGCACTGTACCCAAACAACGCAGCAAAGACAAACTCAAGAATCATGAACAGACAAATAGTCCAACCTATCTGAAAAACTCGCGAAGCGAAGCGGGCAATAATGCTATAGGATGACAGATGATGAGTTTATAACCATGAAGAATATCCCCACTGTCCAAACTAATACATCAAAACGGGATAGGCTGTCATCACGAGCGGTGTAAAGCTTTACAAGAAGACGACGATTGACGTCAACTTTTCAACCCGTCATAATTTCCTGCGTACCTGTAAAGTCGCAAAGTACATTGTGAATCGACCATCCTACAGTGGACTTACGCCGATAATTTAAAAAGGCCTGGGGCACGCCTTTGATGACACTTACAAATAGCTTCATGAAGGATATGGTATATAAATAAAGCAGCCAATCAGAGGGCCCATCTCCTCTCGCACTTACTACCACTAAAGCTACACAAGTAATGACCAGCAATCCTGTCAGGACCATTAAGATAGGCCACGAGAGTCGCCGATAGATTCTTATGCCATCATAGTGAAGCATTTGGGCGACTGTCAAAGCAGTAAGAATTGTAGCATGACATGCGAAGACCACGTCTTGAATTGTCACCTTGTTCTCGTGTCCGTTATGTCGTTTTCTGTATGCTTCTTGAATCTGTGGGAGCAAGAAGAAAGAAAGCGCATATACGCTGTAAAAGAGAAACCCTAGGAGGTTGAGAAGCTCAAAGCCAAGAGACAGTCCTTCTGTATTCCGTTGCCTCCAATTGAGAAAAATTTGCGGGTAAAATGAAACTGTCCAGGCCAAAAAATAAATCCATCCTAATATATTTGAAAGCGTGGCGTAGCCCTCGTTACGGAGCTCTTTGTTTCTCGGCAATGCTAGACCCATAACGATGCCTGCCATGATTAGCACAAGAAAGGCTACAACCTCTCTTGACGCCTTTTGGAGCATGCGAAGGCCGCGATCGTTTTGACGTGGCACTTGAGCATTAATGCAGTCAGCGCCTTCTTGAGTGTCACTGTGGTCGACTTTCTCATCGATTCTATTGTAAAGGTTAGTGGCAACTTCCGCCCCATCTCGTTTGCCATGGAGCAGCGGTACGTGCATGCCCTCGGTTTTTAAGCACCACGTATCAGTGCTGGGCCTTGCCTGACAATTGACACATATGGCTGCCTGTTACAGATGAGTGGGAAAATATGAAAATCTCATCAGAAGGTCATGGCAGCCTGGCAACAATTCATTCTCGCATTTGAGTTGGTACAACTTCATATAACATTGGCATCGAAGTTATCATTGCAAAGTGAGGGAGTCACTCAGTGCCGCAGCATATCCTGAAATGTTGGCTTGCTCGAAGTCGGAGCAGTACTATAAAAGTACTTTAAATGCAAGCGGCAAGCAAACTTAGGGGCCAAAACTTGCCGAGCTCTAACCGAATGGTAGATTGAGAAACTTGAAAAAGCTATCAGACGGAGCGAGGCAGCGTTTGGGTCACCTCTGAAGGAGGATAAATAGTTTAGCCGACGCATGTTGATGTCTGATATGGGAGGGCAAACCTGCTTAGCCGAAAGCACGATTGACTGCCTGAGCGAGTTGCATGGCTACTGTATTCAAGCTAGAACACCGGTTGTGATCATTCAGGAGTACAACTTGTGGGAAGAATTGGCACGACTGCATTGGGCAACATGTAGAAGAAGCTGAGGATCGAAAAGAGGTGGTCTCGCTTCACCGATCTCGAGATTTTGGGAGTTCCGAGTCCGAACAATGCATTTCAAGTGTATTCACGGTAAAATTTAAAATTATGCGTACACGTGTGCATGCTGTGTGCAGTGGGTAGACATGTCCGGGCCACACCTAAACAGACAGTGGTGGCGCGACAAGGATGGGCGAGGATGATGGCGACAGGATGGGGGATTCTAGTCAACCATTCGAAGTCGTCTACACGGCACAAATCTCAGTGAAAGCAGTCATATTTTGCGTTCTAAGGCCGACAGTTCTAGAAGCCCGATCATTCGGGCAAAGAAAAAGACGATGCAAAGAAAAGCGTGACGATGAAAACCAAGGATACGTGGGGGATGGCAGCCACCGCGGCGGTCACCGCCTAGAGGGGCGTGCAGCATGCCTCCCGATACAGGAAGCAGTGCACACCGACTTGAGGAGGCGCGGGAGGCATAAAAGTACACTCTCAAGTTTGATTAACCGACTTACAAGCGTTGTAGCACCTCTTTGAACCAATTTGATATGAAGATGCATGGTAGTCATTCGAATGGTGTGGAGTCGTGGGAATTTATGCTGATGGTATGTGATCTCGAGAAATTATTGAATTGAATACTTCGGCAAGGTTCCAGACAAGAAAATATCTCGTGTCTAGGCTCAAAACATTGTTCTTATCTACGCGTCTTCACGTGTCATCTGTACCAGGATGGTCAGAGATTATTGAGCTCTGCACTTTGTATCCTCCTCTCCGTGCCTGGGCAGTATCTCAGCACAGTAGGCATTTGTGAATGAAATGGCACCACCAAGCGCGGAAAATTGCAGCAGCGGGATTAAAGCTTCAAATGCTAGTAATTTGGGATCAAACTTTTTCTTCACGGAGCTAGCGGACCAATCACAAGAAGATGTGAGTAAGCCTGTGACAGACGTTGCCGATAAGTGGAAGTTGCTGCCCCATTTTTTGCAGCTCCGGGGCCTGATGCGTCAACATATCGATTCCTTCGACTTTTTCGTCAACCGTGAGATCAAAGATATTGTGAACGCCGCATCCAATCGTGAATTGCGCTCAGAAGCTGATCCTAAGTTTTGGCTGCGTTATACGGACGTGCACGTAGGTGAACCGTCCGTAGACGACGACGCTTACGTGAGCTCCCGGGTGACCCCCTTCCAGTGCCGCCTTCGAGACTGCACTTACTCGGCACCCATTACTGTGGATGTCCGATATACGAGGGGGAGACAGATAGTGGTGAAGCGCGGAGTCATGATCGGACGGATCCCTATTATGCTCCGGTCCTGCAAGTGCATCTTGGCTGGGAGAAGTGAGGCCGAGTTGGCCGAAAAAAAAGAATGCCCTTATGATCCAGGGGGCTACTTTATTGTAAAAGGCGTGGAAAGAGTAATACTGATGCAAGAGCAACTGAGCAAAAATCGCGTTATCATCGAAGAAGATAACAAGGGCAACGTCAGCGCCTCCATCACGTCCTCAACGCATGACAGGAAAGGGCGCTCGAATATTTTTGTCAAAAATGGAACCAAAGTCTACCTGAAGAATAACTTGCTTGGGGACGATGTTCCAATTGTTGTGGTGCTGAAGGCGATGGGAATGCAGTCGGATCAGGAGATCGTATGTATGGTCGGAGACTCTCCCGAAATGTTGGACGCGTTCGCTCCTTCGTTGGAAGAGCCTTATCATCTAGGAATCTGTACCCAAGCGCAAGCTCTTCGATATATTGGAGCCAAAATTCGGAACACTACACAGAACCGAGGACCGGGTCCGTCTGGTATGGGTTTCGCGTTCTACCGACGGGCCAGCTCTCCGGAGGAGGAAGCTCGGGAAGTGCTTGCGTCGGTAATTCTTAATCATGTGCCAGTCATAAACTTTGACTTTCGAACCAAATGCATTTTTGTGTGCCACGTCATCAGGCGCGTGCTTCTTACGCACAGGGACCGCAGCCAACTCGACGATAAGGACTACTACGGGAACAAGAGACTGGAGCTGGCTGGGCAACTGCTTTCGCTCCTTTTTGAGGATCTTTTCAAGCGCTTGAATGTGCAACTGAAGAAACAGGCAGATCAGGGCCTGAGCAAGCCAAATCGGACGCAAAGTTTCGACGTGATTAAATGCATCCGGACAGATACGATCACGAATGGTTTTATTCAAGCCATCGCAACTGGAAATTGGAAGCTTCAGCGTTTCCGAATGGATCGACAAGGTGTAACGCAAGTTTTAACACGGCTTTCGTACATTTCGTGTTTGGGTATGATGACACGAATCAATTCTCAGTTTGAGAAAACACGAAAAGTCTCAGGTCCTCGCTCCCTTCAACCTTCTCAATGGGGCATGATCTGTCCGGCAGACACGCCTGAGGGCGAGGCATGCGGTCTGGTGAAAAACTTGGCCTTGCTCGCTCATGTCACGACTGACGAAGAGAGCGAGCCCATCCGTAAACTATGCTTCGATCTTGGGATCGAGGATGTGACGCTTTTGAGCGGGGCGGAGATAAACGCCTCAAGCAATTACCTCGTTTTTCTGAACGGACTCATCGTTGGATGCCATTCAAGACCCTTGCGATTTGTCCGCCTGTTACGTCTGTTGCGCAGGAAAGGGTTGGTAGCCGAGTTTGTGTCTGTGTGTCTACATGAAGTTCAGCGTGCAATTTACATTGCCACAGACGGTGGCAGGGTCTGTCGCCCTCTTTTGGTTTGTGAAAAGGGCGTGCCCCGTCTTACAAACATGATGATGCGCCAGCTCTCATCAGGCCTTCTGACTTTGGCAGAGCTCATTCGATGCGGTGTTGTGGAGTACGTGGACGTGAACGAGGAAAATAATTGTTTAATAGCTCTTGCTCAGACTCAACTGACAGTCAAGCACACACACATGGAGATCGATCCTTTGACTGTGCTTGGCGTAGTAGCTGGGTTGATACCTTACCCACATCATAATCAGTCTCCGCGAAATACGTACCAGTGTGCCATGGGAAAACAAGCGATGGGCACAGTCGCGCTCAATCAGTACGAACGTTTAGACTCGCTTCTGTACGCTATGGTATATCCACAAAAACCTTTGGTGACCACGCGCACACTGGATCTTGTAAATTTTAATGAACTTCCAGGCGGTCAAAATGCCATCGTGGCAGTCATGTCTTACTCTGGCTACGACATAGAGGATGCCGTTGTGCTCAACAAAGCTAGTCTGGACCGCGGTTTCGGTCGATGTCTCATACTTCGCAAGCATCAGACATCTCTTCGTAAGTATGCTAATGGTGCAGCCGACAACCTTAGAGGCCCACCCGAGGATACGGCAGCGGTATGTTCGGGGATGGGTGGGGAACCAAGCGCGGCACAATCAAATTTAGCTGGAGCATATTCAATTCGACGGGATCCACGATTACGACGCTTTGAGGCGTTGGATAAGGATGGAATCTGTCAGGTGGGAGAGCGGCTCGGAAATGGATCAGTTATGATCAATAAGGAGTCGCCAATATCTGTGGCAGATTTGAACATGGGAAGTGGAGCAGATCCGACGCCTTTCAAACCCACACCACTTTCGTACAAAGGTCCCGCCCCCAGCCACGTGGATCAGGTTCTAATTACTTCAAACGAAGGAGGAGACTTGCTTGTGAAGGTCAGTGTGCGACAGTGTCGACGACCGGAAGTTGGCGACAAATTTTCCAGTCGGCACGGCCAAAAGGGCGTTTGTGGAATCATTGTAGCACAAGAAGACATGCCATTTAACGATGACGGAATATGTCCGGATCTTATCATGAATCCACACGGCTTTCCCTCCCGGATGACCGTTGGGAAACTTATCGAATTCGTGGCGGGTAAGGCAAGCGTTATGATCGGACGGCAGGCATATGGGACAGCGTTTGGGGAAGACTTTGGAAGCGCTGATCGGGTTGTGGCTTGCTCTGGCGCTTTGGTTGAAAATGGCTTCAGTTATGTTGGCAAAGAGATCATCACGAGTGGCACAAGTGGGGAACCGCTACTCACATATATATTTCAAGGGCCCGTTTTTTATCAAAAACTCAAACATATGGTGATGGACAAGATGCATGCTCGCGCCCGCGGCCCCAGGGCAGTGCTGACGCGACAGCCTACGGAGGGACGGTCACGGGACGGGGGGTTGCGGCTCGGAGAAATGGAGCGTGATTGTTTAATCGGGTATGGAGCTTCTTCATTACTCACTGAGCGGCTCATGATTTCTTCCGATGCTTTCACTGCCACGGTTTGCGAAAGATGTGGCTTATTGGGGTATGCTGGGTGGTGTCAAAGCTGTAGGTCGTCAGAAAGAATGGCCGACATTCGTCTCCCCTACGCCTGCAAGCTTCTTTTTCAGGAACTCCAGAGCATGAATGTTATCCCAAAATTAAAGCTGATGGAGTTTTAATGGATGCGTTAACGCGTGGGCTGCGTGTCTGCTTGCCATGTAATCCAAAACAATCAAGTAAAGTTGCTGGAAAAATGCCGAGAAGAATTTTCCAATAACAAAGCTACCGTTTACGGGCTCTGTGATTTTTACATTTTTATTTGAAACAAATTGCTTGAAGTTTGGGCAGATGCGCTAAGTCACGTATTATCGCATCCTCCCGTTTTAGCTATACGAAGGCCCTATCCTCTCCTCGAAAAGATCGACTCCTCACTCGCGCTTGCTTTCTCCATAAGGTGTATTGGTTTTAAGATATTTGTCTTGTTGGCGTCCACTATGTGTCCATTAATTACCATTTCGTCAACAATGAAATGTGCCTTCTCCAAGTTGAACATTATGTCCAGCTCGCAGACGCTTTCAAAGTACTTATCTAAAGTCTCCACCAAGGCATGGATAAATTCCAAGATGGCCAACTCATTCTCGCACCCACCATTTGTACTTACGCTGTGGGCACTTCCCGTGGCATCATCTCCTTCTACACCCACAATGAAAAATAGTGACGCATACCGTCGGTAAATGACTTTATGCCCCCGGTATTCTATAAACTGACATTGAAGCTCAGAGCGGGACAAGCACTTTCGGATGATCTCTGCTTCCAGAGCGACACGTTCGGGAATGCTCATCCATGTATAGTAGCTAGAAAGCCTTGTTTGGCCCTGTTTGTTGACGAACAATATGAATCTAATCATAGCTTATGCCAGCTCAAGGCGAATTTCTGCGGAGAGGGATGTTTGCAGTGCCGTAAAGAGGATAAAGACGTTAGTCTGTGCTGTCAAGGGCCAAGAATCCGGATTGATGAGTATTTCCTTAATTTTGTTCCGTTTCGTAGACTGTGTGAGAAACAGGTCGGCTAATTGCATAAGCTATTCTGAAAAGAAAATGGTAGACTTGTTCATCCTGCTCGGGGCCAGAGTGATCCGGGTATCTTGATTACCTTCGGCACGAGTGCCACTGGAATCCCCCTTCAAACCGTCCTATGGCTAGGCAAGTACCAAGAGAGAATTTGGTCCTGCACTGGGCAGCAGCACAAGTATAAGAATTCTTATCTTGATAAGGGTCTAATTGCTGCAGGGCAAAATCGATGGCGGAACGGCCTGCTTCTCGCCACCCCTGTCAAACGGCTTCGCACGTCACCTTATTTACCCGGACGATGGCACAAAACAAAAACGGACACGAATGGTATGCTTTTCGAAATAGCTTTATCACAGCCTGCATGCCGATGCAAGCAATTGACAGTTATAAAATATCACTGGACTGGGCTCGGCGGTGCACTTTACAAGTTCGTTTTTATATGTCCTTGCCTCTTACTTTCTTTCAAGCTCAAAGATCACTCTTATGATAGAAATTATGCATTGAGTTGGTCGAAAAAAAGTAAGGACGTATTGACGGATGAAGTGAAAGTTTGTCAAGGTCGTGCTCGGAAACGTTCCTTTCTATCACAGATTAAAGACTACAATTGAAGCGACATTGAAAACCGAGTCGTCTCACCACCTGAAAAAGCCTTTCCCCGTTTATTTGTTTATCAAGGCGCCCCAACTCTATAGAAATAATCTAATCCAGGCAATTGGAAGACGACTCAGCGCTAAATCATGATTAATGAAGAATCTAGAAGATTGTATTCGATACATTGGCAATAATAGTTCAAGAAGGACCATATTGAGGTGATAAAATTTTCTCATTCTGTCAAGCTATTGGGCAAGGAAGTCAGAATTCTAGAGATTCAGAGTCAGAAATTCAGCGTACAACATGAATAGCGAGCTATATTAAGGTGCCTTGTTTTCGGGTTAAGTCTTGGGCTTCACATTTAGGGACATCTTTACCGTTCACCTGCGTCCGGTATTGGATCTTTCCATGCACACTTACATCCAGGATTAATCCCATATTTAAATGAAGCTGTTGATCTGTGCTATATCGTGCCATTCAACGTACGAGAAGGCAACACCCAAATACTTTGTCACCCACCTGTACATTTCTACTTGCGCACCTCACCCTATACACACACATGAGTATTGGGATTAGACCTGTTGCCCTAGGTGTGACGAGACTTGGACAAGTGGTGCATGAGTTTTTCAGTCTGAAGTTATGTACGTATGTCATTCCGCACTTTTAGTATGAAGTAGAATGGTCGGAAATTTCTTGCGGCTCTTAAATTTGAGCCCTCCTCGCTTGATATTGTTCGTGTTGTTCGTGTTGTAGTAACGGATGTCACTTCATGTCCCCACCTCGCGATAGTATTTGCCGCGCAGCGTGGTTGTAGAAAAATAAGTGCCGCTTTCCATCCAAATTACCTGCGCCTTCACAGAGAATGCTGATAAAGGATCTCAACGATGGTAATATGATTTAAAATTCTGATTAAAGTGCACATCTGCAACGGCATAATTATACTATATATGCTGAAGATAATGTTGAGGGGAACGCGTGTATCGAAATGGAATCTTTTTGCGAGATGATTGGTGAAAAAGCGAGATGATTGGTGAAAAAGCATTGCTGTATTTCAAATGGGATGCCTTGAAGTTTATCGTAGGCTTTTTGGCTACGGAACTCCTAGTGAAGTTACGCACGATGGTAATAATCCACTTAACACCTCACTGAGTCCTTCTTGAGGGTTCAAATAAATGAATTAAGGCGGTTTAACCACATCTTTCAAAAGAATCACAATTGTCAACCCTAACAGTACTCATTTTAATCCAAAAAGTGCAAAATCACTTAGAAAATCAAAAATGAAAGTATATCCGATTGGGAAGAAAATAAGCTATGATGAGTTTCACTTGAGAAACATGAAAGTAAAAGCAACATTGCTTTCGAAATCAAAACAACGCCACATGATATGGAACAAAAAATAGATATGAAGATGAAATCATGCGCTGTCTACATTATAGCCTTCGTTCTTTGTCGTTACACTTTCACGCCGTTTATGATAAAAACAAGGCGGTAGAGAATGATTTCCCGCCCAGGCAACAGGATAGGAAGTGCGGCAAGTATATGTAACCAGCATGGAAGAGTGATTGACATTACATGTGAAATCGATGCTGAGGTATTTGTACCGAAGCTTTTCTTTTAAAGCACGTCTGGGCTTTATGTGGACATCTCTATACCGACTGCAGCATCATATGCTGTTGACAAAGCGGAACTGCCTTTATCCTGCATGGAAGGCAAATCGCCTCCAAGTACATTTGAAAACGTATACACTTCCTCGAGGAATTGCCAAAAGGATATAGTCATTGAGCAAAAAGACTGAGTACTGTAACTTTGAAAAATTCGAGGCTTAAGAAATTGTCTCACTACTATCAGATACAAAATACTTTCGATTGATACTACAAGCGAGTATATTGCCAGGGCTGCGCGAGTGCTTCTTTCCACATAATGTGGATCACGGGCCGAAAATATCATCGCAATCACAAAATCTTGCATCGTGATAAGCAAAATAAAACCTTTGACGACCATGAATGCCGCAACGGGATTGAAAGCTGGCCAAATCTGTTGACGGAGGAGGTGATACGTACGTCCTATCGTCATAACGGCATAAACCAGGACCAGCAGACTCAAGATTCTAAATCCGCGTTCCCCAATTGATGCAAGCACTCCATGGCCCAAGCGGTCGCATATCGAACTGGCAGCCAAGAGGATCGGTCGAGAAATCATAACCTGCTTGACAGAGAGCTGTAGAAACGTGTAAATGCGTTGCGCGCTTTCAAATTGTAGCGAGATGCAAAGGCAGGCCGAAAATTTGAGTTTGTCGTTTCTTATTCCACTAACTTGAGCAACAGCCCCATTGACAGTTAAATCATCTTCCACTTTGGGCAAGGCGGCGGCCAAACGGGTGACCACACGACTCTCACCCCCCGCGCCAAGGATAACGAGGCCGAAAAAACAATACAGGGCGTAGCCGTCCACGATAGCCATGAACACGTCCCACACAGGTTTGCCAGACGTCATATACGCTGTCAAGAGGATGAAAAAGCTGTACGTGGGCGCTAAGTTGAAGAGCCGCGCAGCATTTCTTTGTAACGGTAAAACGTAGCAACGTATCGCGTGCTCTTTCTGCATACAAAGCACCAAAACCACGGCAAGGATCCCAAAAACGATGTTTAGAGCGCTCACTCCACCAGTTCCAATATACATCTCGGATGCGAGGCGCTCGACTAGATCTATCGAGATCAACACTCTTTGGAGTGCAGTAGGTCAGGTGAATGAGAAATCGGTGTTATCCGCCCAGATGTTTCGCTTGCAGGTAGCTTATCGGGTTAAATTGCAAGCTAATTCACTTGTAAGACCTAATTGGGTCAAACGAAACAGGTTTGATGACGTAGGGCATGAGGTAGTAGCCCAAACCCAAGTCCCTTCAGGTCTGAGGTCTTCTGCCGTATCACTGTGTAGGACGCCGAATCATTAGCGCGATATTGTGTACAAGTACCAGAATCGGGTGAGTATCTTTACGCCTAATAAGCAAATGTTGTCAGATCCCTCTGCCGGTGTCACGAGAAGTGTCTCAGACTCATGCAACCTTACTTACTGGTGCACGACCCAGCGGTGCGGGGGGCATCGTGCCGTTGGGCCCTCGGCGTCCTGGGGCCGGGCTCGCTGAAGATCGCCTGCTCGCGGATATTATTAGTAGGAATGTGTCATACAGACTACAGGAGCCACGCTGATACGGTGACCAGCACCGCCATCTAGGTTCTGCGAAGAGCTGCGGGGACCAACTGTGCGCGACCAGCTGTAGTATCATCCCTGTTGAAAATAAGTGACAGGAAATTTATCTAGACGTTCCGCGACCGAGGCTGGCTATGATTCGTGAGGAGCGTGCTCTGCAGAGCAGCGCAGCGCTGTAATATTTTTTATAAGAAAGTCCTGTCAACAAATTATTGTTCAAGAAAGAAATTCTAAACGTAGGAAGTCATCCAGTCAGTCTGAGGTACAGCTCAGTATCATGTGAGAACAGTTCCACTTGGCATGCGGAACAGGACATGGAAATGCCTATTTCAGGCAAGCACGAAAACCAGCTTCCGAAGCTTATCTCGCATTTTGTCACAACAAATTGGATTGAGCACGATACCATGAAACAGTGCGATCTCAATAGCTCTCTTCGGGTGTAATGAATTGTCTTGCAGCCAGGGCCGTCACTACTACTAATATTTGTCATTTAGGAATGGCGGTCAATGAATCGAGGGTCAGGCATAACTCATGCATGAGACTGCGTCCGTCCCGCAGAAGATGGTCTGTCCAAACTGAAGAAGCTCGAAATGGTACCTACGGCAAAGGGGGGAATACGGGCGTCCCTTCCCGGGCCTTGGCAAAAACGCATTTTAGAGTGTCAAAAATGCACTTTCCGATCACAAATCGGGCGCCAACTTATTTCGTCAGGCCACTCTACTACCTCAAGCGTCACTCATGAATGAAATCTTACCAGTAATTACTGATTCTCATGGTGACCCCTTGTGGGGGTTACGGCCCTGCTTGCAGCACATTATGAAGTAGCGGGCTAAATGGGCCGCACGAGACCCTGCTGGGTCCGGGTCGATTTCAGTCGCCAATTTTTCTTACAACGCGTAATAAGTATACGGCAAAGGAGCTGTTATCCACTAAAATTGCTTTGAAGGCTTGATAATGTTCATTGTCATCCTCCGGCTGTACACCCTCCTCGCCAGTGTAAACTCCAAAACGTTCGTACCGAAAAAGAGATCCTAACTTCACCCGTGCTCTCTCTGTCACGTAAGCGGTGTTGCGCAATTACTGGAGTACTGCATGATTTTAAACTTGTCGTTCGATGTCCTCTAGGACATCTGATCGTAATGGCGTAAACACCTGTTTCAGAAAAAGCTTGCGAAGATCCGCCTCATCACGATCACCACGTCCGTTTTAGACACTACTTCAAAATTGTACGACAGAACCCGTTTGGCTTAATTAGAAAAGGCGAGCATATCCTGCCCCTAAGGGGTTCAAGGGATTCATTTGGCATATGATCGTGAATCTTCGTTGTCAGTTACAAGTTGCACGCACTTCGTAGAAATGAAGACATAATGTTTAGTGGTACGTAAGCTGTGAAAGGGCAATTACACTTAATCTGCGGTGTAAGTATTCGTAGCGCCGTGTTTTTGTCGTGGCTAGCAGCTCTGTGGCGACATTGAATTTCGGTAAAACCCCGTTGCATTGAGCCTGTACACGGACATACAGTTTAAAGGGTTCTCCTCGCTACGAAAAGGCCTCACTCAGCACGTCATTACTCCATAGATGTCCTGGATGTAGAGCTGCTTTCTGCCGAGGAAGCTGTTTGAGATGAGTCAGGCGATGTCTTTCTCATAATTGCGTCTGCTTTGCTTTGCGCTTCGGCTAGGATGCGCTGTGCTTGAGCCTCCGCGCTGGCGATTATTTTGTTCTCGCTGGATAAGGCTTCTTCCGCTTGCTTGCGCGCCTGGATAATGATCTTACGGGCTTCCGAGTTTGCCTTATTCAAAGATTTCTCTGCTTGTCTGTCGGCAGCGCGCAGCGTGCTCTTCGATTGCTTTTCAGCATCCTTTACCATGGACTTGGCCATGTCGTCGGCAGCCGAAGGTGCAACTGCTCGTGATCCCGTCGTCATAATATCAGCAATATCCCATCGAAAAATTTTGACAAAAGAGCGGGTCAGAAGGTGCGAGAGGATCCCAGTGGGTCCAAAAAGAAAAGCTAATGTGAGGGAATGAGCTGTCCATACACCGTTACGGATGCCGTCCAGAAAAATCCATCGACCCACAAATAAGTCTTGCGCGATAAAGTGTGCCCAGGCTGTAGCGGTCCCAGCTTCAGTACCTAGTCCTTTGCTGAGTGCGCTCAAGTCCGAGATCGAAGCAAAACCTTCCAGTGCCGCAGGGTCCTGAAAAGCCAAATACGCGCTCCAAGTATAGGCAAGCGCTGCTACCAATACAGGAAGGTACGATGACACAAGGGTCTTAACAAAAGTGTTTGAAGGAGCCACAATTACGCTAGCCCAAAAAGGCAATATAACAATGTTTTCTGCGTTAAACAAATTTCGGGGAGTTCCAACCGTTTTCAGCGCCCGCAAAGCTGGTGAAAGTGTTTCAGCATCCTTACTCAGCTCTTGTGTTGCCTGCTCTGCAAATTGCGACACCACAGAGAATTTATCACCAAGTTGACGCTTAGTTTGTTCAAGAAACGGTTGGTAAGGTATGAGCACATCTCCCGCTTTTTCCGTGAAGGCGCTCCCAAGACCGGATAACCTAGAGCCGACAATTTCACCGACTTGACTCTTCAAAGCGCTTAATTCAGTCTTTATTTCAGCACCGAGTGGTACGCTTTCAACATCAACTGATGGTATATTAGACAGCGAAGGAAGATTTAAAGACCCGCCTTGTCTTATTTTCTCTAAGGTGCCTTGAAATTCCCGTGTGAAGCCCTTGATGCTGTCGAGAGCACCCGGAGTTGCTTCTTGGGCGGCTTTCAAAGCGTCCTGCAACTGGAGGGGCACCTTAGCCGGCAAATTCAATTTTGGCAACGATTTGACAATGTTGCTTCGAGTATCGGGGTCTGAAAAACTGTCCAAAAGTGCTTTAGCATCATCTATGCTGACGGAAGGCAACGAGTCTTGCAGAGCATTCAGGTCCACCGAGGTCCCATCTCCTGCCACGACAATAAAGGGCAACTGTTGTCCCAGCTCGTGCAATAGAGATGCTCTCAACACCTGACTGCGACTCGGGAAGTGCGAACTTCGCGGTAGCGATGTCTGGAGAAATAAGATAGGCTGGGAGCGAAAAATGAAGCCAGTCGCAGGTCCTGCCGTCACAGCCATGACGAAAATGCTGAGAAGAATTTGCCAATCCTTCATGATAAGCACCATAAATGTTAAAAAAGGATGTCCCTGTGATTTTTGAGACTTTCATTCATAATTGGCGGGGCGACTGGACGTTTGTTACTAGCAGTTCGTAATGAAATGGATCCCGCGTGCTTCAACCTCCCCCGGCCCTCAAGACTCGAGCCCGGCCCCAGCCAACCTCCTCCCCCGGCCCCAGCGATCTCGCTCCCACCGCTCCCACTCGCAGCCCTCTGTTGTACAAATACTTGTTGCAACTATGAGAGTATTTTAATTGTATGTGACATTCTGATCCTGGTAGAGCAAGCCGACAAATCTGGGCGTATCCTCCGGGAGTCAAGAAGACGGAGATGGATTTCTACTTGTATCAAGCGTGTAATACGCACCTCTTTGTACCAACTGACATATTTATGTATCGCTCGTAGTAATGCTTCATATTACCGTTTTTCATCCATGTTCAATGTGTGCTGTACGCAGTCGTTTTGATATTGGCATCCATGGAACACAAAATATTTTCCGTCAAAGGGATATGTGTGATGCTTGTCCTGTGTATACCCGCTTTATCGCACCTACGAAGTTGTTGATGTAGGGCTGTACTACACCGGAGAAAGTGGAAGATCAATCGACAAATAATATGATAACACATTTTGTCACCTTTACATGGCGTCTAGTATTTGTACACACCCTATCAGCATCATGCCGCCCAATCATTCGGATATAGACCAAGCACAGAATCGCCTTTCGCCCGCTTACCTCAGTTGCGTTGCAGAGCTTGTCAAGGAATTGATGCATGCGTTTGACGCCCGAGTTCCTACGAATTTGACAAGGTTAACAGCCGATTTAGCACGGAAGCGGAAACTGAAAATCATGCCTCGTTTGATGGACATCATTGCTGCTGTCCCTGAGGAATACAGGGATAAGTTGTTGCCTTTCATTAAATCGAAGCCGGTTCGTACGGCCTCTGGTATCGCCGTCGTAGCAGTCATGTGCAAGCCTCACCGTTGTCCTCATATTGCGATGACTGGCAACGTCTGTGTATATTGTCCCGGCGGACCTGACTCGGATTTTGAATACTCCACACAAGCCTATACTGGCTATGAGCCTACAAGTATGCGGGCCATAAGGGCGCGTTATCACCCGTATGCCCAGACGCGTGGGCGGGTGGATCAACTTAAACGTTTGGGTCACAGCGTTGACAAGGTAGAATTTATCGTCATGGGTGGTACATTCATGTCCTTGAGCGAGGATTACAAAGACTGGTTTATCCGCAATCTTCATGATGCTCTCTCTGGTCATTCGTCGGGCAGTGTGGCCGAAGCTGTCGCCTACATGGAGCATAGCGAAAGTAAATGCATTGGTATTACTATCGAGACTAGGCCAGATTTTTGTCTTAAACCACATTTGAACGAGATGCTATCTTACGGCTGTACTCGCATCGAAATCGGAGTTCAGAGCATTTATGAGGACGTGGCTCGAGACACAAACCGAGGTCACACTGTTCACGCCGTGTGTAACTCATTTCAACTGGCAAAGGAGTGCGGGTTCAAGGTCGTGACACACATGATGCCAGATCTACCCAACATGGGCATGGAGAGGGATCTTTTAGGTTTCCGCGAATTTTTTGAGAACCCTTTGTTCCGAGCAGATGGCTTGAAAATATATCCTACTCTTGTTATCCGAGGCACAGGTTTATATGAGCTTTGGAAAACAGGACAATACAAAAATTATACTCCCGACGAACTCATAGATTTGATGGCAAAGATCTTATCTCTTGTCCCACCTTGGACTCGTATTTACCGTATCCAACGGGATATCCCAATGCCTCTCGTCACTGCCGGTGTTGAGAATGGTAATCTTAGAGAGTTGGCGTTGCGCCGGATGGCTGAACTCGATCTTCCTTGTCGAGACGTCCGGACGCGCGAAGTAGGTATTCGTCAAATTCATCAAAGTGCTCGCCCACATGAGATTGAGCTTGTTCGTCGTGACTATACGGCAAATGGCGGATGGGAAACTTTTCTGAGCTACGAAGATCCTCACCAAGACATCCTTATTGGGTTGCTACGTCTCCGAAGGCCTAGCGCTGTTACATTTCGTCCTGAGATCCTGAACAATTTCTCTTCCGTTGTAAGGGAGCTGCATGTCTACGGCTCAGCCGTTCCCTTACACGATAGAGATCCAAATAAATTTCAACACCAAGGTTACGGCAGGCTTCTTATGGAGGAGGCAGAACGCATTGCCAAACATGAGCATGGTTCTGCGAAGATAGTAGTGATAGCAGGAGTAGGAACTAGAAATTATTATCGCAAGCTCGGATATGAACTGGAAGGGCCTTACATGAGTAAGTACTTGCAAAAAGGCAACAGACCACCCGTAGAGTATCAAGCGGGCAAAATGCATACCGATGGATTGGAAATGGATGAAAGAAATGGCCTACAACTGTGAAATTTCCAACATTTACCTTGTTTAGATTCAGCGCGCATCACATTGTCTTATTTAATGTGAATATCATGACTACAAGTTATCAGGTTCAAACTGACTACAAAGAAGTCAGTCGTCACAAATTTCATTCATTTTTAGTGCCAAAAGGTATTTGATATTGATCGAGAAAAGAAAACGAGAAGCTACTATCAGTTGTTAAACCAGGGATTAATTATCTTCAAACTCTTGCAAGTCACCTAACGTCACTATCGTAATAAATTACCCGCGTCTCAATGTCATTAAAAAGAAAAAAGCCATTGCATAAATAATGAATTCTTTCCGCGTGTTTATAAAGCCATGGTTTGAAACTTTTATAATTGGATACAGTGAATTTCTGGGGAGGAACCAAGTTTATCGCTGGAAATTTTATTCGGAGATAGCCCTCTAAGGATAAAAGTTTGTACCTTACACTCTTCTCATAAGCTTCTACGGCATTTCGACAGCGATGAGTCTCCTTGTAGAACAAATAACTTAAAAGAGGTAGAATCTTACTTTGAAGAATAAGTCTTGCTTGTACTTGACCCCGCAAGGAAGACTTATGATCGGCTTTACTTATATTTCGTTATTTTAAAGAGGTTAGGGAGGACAACTTAAGACTTGTACTTCTTAGCAAACATCAGCAGGTTTTATCCCATAAGTATGATGAATCTTACTATGGGCAAATGTTAGAGGTTAACGAAATATCATCGATCCGAACGAGATATTGGGATGTTTTTCGGATATGGCATGACATTTGCTCTATCAAGGGCGATGAGATGAGGAACAATAGACTCATATAATACATATTCTTTTTCATTTCACTATCAAGCTCTCAAATAGGTTGATGGGTAAACACGAGTAAAACTGAAAACCGATACTTAAAAGGATAGTCAATGATGGGAATCAATCTGTGTACTATACTTATCACTTCTTTTAAAGAAAATAGTTGACACTAAGTTTTAATGCGATGCGACATAACTCACTATTATTTGTTCGACGTATACTCATTCTCGCAGGCCTGTGCAAACTTCATGAGTTGGTTTATGCCTTCATTTTTTGTGACTTAAAATGATTTGTATTCCAATGACATGAAGCGCTATAAGCATCCTTTATTTAGCCAATGTAAAAATCGCCCGAGTTCACATTCAATGATTTTTCGACTGAAATAGGACCGGAAATTTGTAAAGTGGTTTATAGATCTCCACATTCTACGCAGACATGTCAAATATTCTTCCAACTATAAGCATTCGACTCAATCAGACATTGGGATGCAATCCTTATTGAGGCTCCCCCCCAAAAAATAACACATTGATTGGCTTCCTAATTTCCCTCGAACACTTCGATTGACTTATAATCGAGTTTATGTCGTTAGGCTCAAAGAGGGTTGAAAGAGCATCAAGCGGCAAAATTTGGATATGAGTAAATGTAATAGTGCACTTCTAGTACGGATTGGCAGTACTCATAAGCCAATGTCTGCGAGGACAGTAGAGCGTGCTTTTCTTGGTTATCGAGCAGTTGTCGGATAACCTCTTTTTTGGACTTGTAAGGTAGGTCGAAAGAGGTCATCTCGTAAAAGTAATTACATTCTGTTCTCAAGTCATGTCTCGAGCACACAAATCCTTTTTGCAAGTCCGTGAGAGTCTTAGGTTCAATTTTCTGGAGTCGTGGGCCTCAGCCCCCAAGAGGTACATTGAGTTTTTCACGAAAAAGAGCTTTCTTAAAGAGGCCAGTGGAAGTAGCATGAAACTCCAAAGTCCATACTTTTTATCTTCCCCACATTTTCTCATCCCTATTATTCGTTCACCGTTTGCATTTTTGATGATAATGCTTGCCTGCAGACTTAGAACGCAGACGGCAATAAATTACTATCGATGCAAAGTTACATGCGTGAATACAAGCCATAACGCAGTTATATAAGGATATTTTCTCGCATAGAGCGATTAAAGCGACCTTCTATTTCAAGTCTATTAAGAAAACCAAGAACGATTCCCGTAAGTCCTGGCGTCAGCGTCACTATGCAAAGATGTACCCTGAGCACTCTTAAAAACGCCTGATTCTGCTATTTTGACAAGTACATGGTATCTATGTCTCCATCGGCATCTTTGAATGGAGTCACACTCTCACATTCCTTTTCCTCCACGTAACTTGAGGCAACGTCGCACCTTGCTTCCTGCCACCCAACAACTTCGTCGCAGCATGCATCATATCGCTTATGAAGAATGTGTAACGAGTCAAATTCATAGCTGTAGAAAGCCAAGATAAATAACCACAATATTTCCACAACTTTGAATGAATTTTCATTGTTGAGTGAGTGGCGGAAACATGTGGACACAAAACTAAAAGTCGGGCGACGGCTGCAGGCGTCGTGTCGCGCATGTTCGCGCAAAGATATTTTTTCCCTTGTTCCGTGCTTTACAACGTAGCTGCGTGTGGTACATGGTGCATGGTTGCTCCCTGTCTACCAGGCACCATGCGCATTTTAATATATATTTATTTCACGTTTATATCTGCGTCTGGTCCTAGTATCAATGAAAAAGAGCTACCTATAGACTACCATTCCGGGCGTTGCGTGGTGCGGCAGAACCCTGCATTTTGGGGACTCATCTTGTCTGATGATATTGTTTCCTTGCCTCTCGTTGTTTTGTACTTGAGCCGAGTAGAGAGAATTCTGACTATGCTAGTCAATGTAATCAAGCGTTATTTACAAAGAGGTGTATGGTTTTGGAAATAATATCCTCTTTGATTAGCCGTGAGGTCGGTCGCACGTCGTGGATTGACCAACCTAACCTAGTACCTTGCGCCGCGTCTCTCTGAGAAGCTTGGGGCTAAAATAGACAATCCCGGTAAAAGCTCGTCAGTATTGTCTCCAAGGTTTGATGGAAATCAATCCATGAAATTCTTGATTACATTTTAATTTCCTCGAAAAACATCTGTTTGCTCTTTCGTCGGCTGGGAATGAAATTTTGTGTTACCAGTCCCAATAAATGGTGTTATTGTTTCAAGCCAACTCATACGAATTCAATCTTGCATACTATCAACACAATAACAGTCAGCAATTGGACCATGTGGCAGCATGATAGAGGGCGCCACGGTTCAGCTACAAAAGGTAATTTCATATCGCTCGCTCGAGGTGACGAAAGTCAGGAATCAAGCGACCCGGACGAAGAAAATGTCTTCGATTTAGATGTAGATACCGACTCCAACAGCGGAAAAGACCTCTATGGAGGAACAGAGAAGGAGAAGGAGGCAATGGATGAGGAAGAAGAAGACGACGACGAGGAGGAGGAGGAGGGGGAGGAAGAGGAGGAAGAGGAGGAAGAGGAAGAGGGTGGGAGTGGCGATGAGGACGGAGATGACCAGGAAGCAGAGCTCCAGGACGTGCGGCGATGGGGAAAGCATAAAAATCAGTACTACAGTGCGGATGCTGTAGATTTGGAAATAGGGCAGGATTTCGAAGAGGCAGAAGAAGAGGAAGTTGCAGCGCGCGAGGTGGAGCAGGCGCGTTATGATGAGGTGGAGGAGAATGATTATCTAGATGGCTGGAATACAGATAAAAATATCCTGGTTCAAAAAAATAAATTCATGCGTCCTGAGATCGGGATGCATAGTATAACAAAGCCAAACACGCAGTCGATTACTAGTGGGCTGAGCTCGTGGCAAGAGTCCATGATGGATCAAACCGAGATGGAGATGGCTCAGCTTGAACAGGGTTTGTTGACCACAAGCACAGCTGGAAAGCTGCGAATGCTTTCAACTAGCTCGCCAGAACTATTGACGTTGCTAGAGGATTTCAAGGACAAGCTGAGCGAGCTACAGGATCGCGTGGAGCCATTGGCAGAGATGGCGCGAGATGTAAGTAACAGTTGATTTCAATAATCGGCATTAGTTTGGGTGGAGGACATTGTAACAATTGGACCCGTTAAGAGGCATAAAGCTCTAACTTAAGTGACCTGCTGAGGGCAAATTCGTTGCGAAATGAATTTACAGCTGTGTACTGTCCTACGTCCTCTTGTGGCTGCCTATCCATATCTTTTAAATCCTTCTCCGTTTGCCTTGTCCTAGTCTTTGAAAAAGAGGTGGAAGTGGCTTGAGCGTGTCGGTTCAAAGGATGCACAAGAAATGTAGAGCGGCTCGTCTCTGTCGAACGAGCACTTTGTGTCCAAACACATTTTAATATCTTTTCATGTTTTGGTATGGATTAGATGATATGTTGGAATGCCTGGTGTCCTGAAGCATTTGGTTGCCTCATATGTCTTTTGTGTCCTTTAGTGTTTTTGGATATCATGAGATTGACATTTATACGCGTATGCAATCATACGTCGAAAAATATGTACAGGGAGCTTGTGCAGTGCGCCTGAATGAAGAGGGTGTGGCCTATTTAGAAGTGAAGCAGCAGTTGCTTCTGAATTATTGTTTGAATTTGACCTATTATCTTCTCCTGAAAGCTGAAGGCCGTGCTGTGAAAGATCATCCTGTCATTGCACAGCTCGTAGAGCTTCGTGTCGCGCTGGAAAAGATGAGGCCCCTTGATGCAAAGCTCAAATACCATCTTGACCGGCTTACGAAGGTCGCTTCTGTCGACGGATCCTCTAGAATACACGATGACCCTCTCTCCTTTCGGCCAAACCCAGACCTGTTGGTAGGAAAACGTGGTCAGGACCGAGTGGAGGATGGAAACGGGAAGGATCTTGACAATACAGAGGGAAATGGCCACAGGGAGGTCTTGTATCGCCCTCCTCGTCTTGCTGCTGTACCGTATGGGGAAAAAACGGGGGCTGATGGTGGACGTGAGAGTAAAAATGAGGCTTTGGCACGCAAGAGACTTGAAAAACTGCGTCGGTCAGAGCTGCTTCAGACCCTGACTGAGCAATACAGAGACAAGCCCGAATTGGTAGCAGAGCATAAATCGCTGGAAAACTCTGTTCAACAGAGAGCAGATTACGCAGAGGAGGAGCGGCGAATTTTCGAGGAGGAGCGCTTTACCCGCCTAGTAACTTCCCGGAGGGACAAGAAGGCGCGGAGATTGGCGAATGAGCAAGCGACGCGGCTAGAGACTATTGCTGATATCGGTGACTTCCATGAACTACATGCTTCTCTGAACGCTTTTCAAAACGGTGCTCAAAGCAAAGCATCGTACTCAGCATCAAATAGTAACGACAGGGAAGTCAAACAAATGAGACAATTGCGGGATAAGAAAGACATGAATGCACTTCAAAAGGCGGTGAATTCTATAGCTCAAAAGGAGCAGATGACGAAACGCCAACGTAATAATGATCTTCATGGAGATATTGATTTGCCTCACCGCAATGAATGCGTCCGTAGGGTGCGCCGGGCAACGGCGTCGATTGATGAAGAGAGAGGCGACATGATCAACTCGGCGAAAATTCCCACCAATGCCAGACAAAAAGCAATACAGGTGCATCATGGCGATGCAGACGAGCAAGTCACCGCGTCGTGTTTACCTCCGGAGCATCCTCTGTACAAGACCGTGGCAACTTCCAAAAGCAAGCGCAAAGCTGAGAAGGCGGCTCTATACGCAGTTGAGCCTCAATATGGGGCAGTAGAGGATGGGCTGACGGTCGGTGCGATGGGAGAGGGTGGGAAACGCGGAATCAATCATCAAATGCTTAAAAATCGCGGGCTCACGGCCTACAAGAGTAAACTGAATCGCAATCCTCGTGTGAAGAAGCGAGAGGCCTACCGTAAGGCTGTGATCAAGCGAAAAGGCCAGGTTCGGGACGTCCGGGAATCCGAAGCGGCCCATTATGGCGGTGAAGCAACAGGTATCAATGCAAAAGTGATACGCGTGCGTGGAAAAGGGACATAGAAGAATGATTGGCGACTGCCCTTCGTTTATGATATGATAGTTCTGAGTTGTTTTCTCACTGATGGAAGGGTCTTGCCTCGAGATTATTGAAGGTAATCAAAAACGAGCTAGCACAGAGTAGGTTACGTGTCTCTTCGACCGCCCTGTGTACCATGAAAATTCGATTTATCCTCTTCCCTATGATGAACTTTTCAAAACAAGGCAGAGATCAGAAATGTTTTCCCTTTCTTGGAAACCTTAGGCCCCCACTTCGCCTCGAAATATTCACGACAAATCCAAAGATCTTGATGAAGCCGCGTAAATTGAACCTGGGCCACATCTTTGAATTTTCGCGTTTCCCCGTTCTTGCTCTTCTCGGATGAAATTTTGTTTTTCCCCATGTATCAAAGTCCTCTCACGGAGAAAACGAGAAAAGTTCAAAGATTTCAGTGGTGCTGTACAGGAAGTTATGGTAGCTCCCCAGTACGAGCACATATTGTTTTTAACCCTTGCCCTCGTAACTGCCATTTTCTTCCCCTCGCAATTCGTGACAACCTAGGAGAAGAGCTTCCGTTCATGCATGTGTAAGCCATGCACTCCACCCTCGCGCTGCGCGGCTGGAGACCTCACCTCAAAGCGCAGCAAACCTGACTCCCGTCGCTTGTGAAGGTCGGCCAGTGAGATGGTACCCAGATCCTGAAGTCCATGGCGCACGCCCGTTGTAAGGTAGGGGATGTAACGTCCCATGGAGCCACGGTCCGTGACGGCACCACTTACACCCTGGGCTACCTTGACAACAGCATTAGAGGCAAAGTAGCGCTTTTCCGAGCCCTTAGCCATTGCCTCAACAGACCCCATGCCGCGGTATCGCTTCAAGCGGACGCCATCCTGATAGAAATATTCGCCCGGAGCCTCCTCAGTTCCTGCAAGCAACGAACCCATCATGACACAAGACGCTCCCACAGAGAATGCTTTCACTATGTGACCCGTGCTCCCAATGCCCCCGTCTGCGATTACAGGAACGCCAAACATTCCGGCCAGTCGGCTGGTGTGATAAATGGCAGAGCAAGCCGCGCGCCCGGCTGCGCATACCTCCTGAGTAGTACAGATCGAGCCAGATCCCATTCCCACACGCAGACCATCCGCGCCTGCCTTTATGAGGTTAAACGCTTGATGAGCTGTTACAACGTTTCCAGCAACAACTTGGACATCGGGGAAGGCGGTTTTAATGTGTGAAATCATTTCGTACTGAAATATAGAGTCGCCTTGGGATGAGTCGATGATAATGACGTCGACTCCTGCAGCCACCAGGGCAGATAAACGGTCTCGATCGCTGGGACGAGTGCCGATTGCTGCCCCGCACAACAATTGCTTGTTCGCATCCTTCGAGGCCAAGGGATAGTCCCGACTCTTTTTAATATCGGCTCGCGAGATGAGCGACACTAATTCGCCGGCATCATTCACAATAGGTAATTTCCCTTTCTTCGAGGTGCGGATGATGGCATTCGCCTGCTCCAAAGTAACGCCATCCTTAGCCGTCACCACATCCGTGACCATAAGCTTGGAGAGCTTGGTATCCTTATCATCCACGAAGTCAACGTCCCGGCGGGCAATCATCCCTACCAGGCGCCCTCCCAATTTTCCATTTTCCGTTATCGGAAATCCTGCGAATCCTTTCGCAGCTGTAATTCGCTCGACATCAGCTACCGTGTTGTCAGGGCCCAGAACAATGGGATCGTGGATGAAACCATTCTTATACTTCTTAACCTTATTGACCATCTCTGCCTGCTCGCTGATTGTGCAGTTGTAATGGACCACACCAATGCCGCCGTGTAAGGCCATCATGATGGCCATTTTGTCCTCGGTCACGGTGTCCATGGGCGACGACGCCATTGGGGTCTTCAAAGCAATATTGCGCGTGAATTTACTCTCTAAAATTACCTCGTTTACACCGAAGTCGATATGAGATGGCATTAAAATCAGATCATCGTACGTGTACGCTGTGCAGCCTTTCACATCTTCAAACACCTCCATGGCCGTGTAGCCCCCGTTGCCTTTTGGCAGCCGCATCTCCACGTCCTCCCATTTGGCCGTCTTCACGTCGAGAGGTGTACCGTTCATGATGAGCTATTATAATTGAGCAATGAAATACGGAAGGAGGACCCGGTTACTCTTTTGTTTGATTGTTGCCTCCACGGAAGGGACACAGAACCATTTCCAGCCAGGACAGGACGGAGAAAGCTACCACACGTCCTCAAGTAGATCCGTCACAGAGCCTAAAACTATCTACTTCTGCATGAACTATCTTCTTCAAAGACCATACTAAATGGTGTCAGAAATGGTAATCTTTCAAAGGAAGACCCTGGCAAATCTATTTACATAGCATCCAGAATAACTCTCACACGGGAGGTTGATGGCATGGTCATAAGACATGGGAGTCGAAGCCTGGACATCATGGTAGGTCATGATATCACAAGTCGATCTACGAGAGCCTTTCTCATCAAAGAGATCAAGACCATACATAGTAGAGACGGAATCCGGTTATTTTAATTGATTTTTATTAACATGAAGCGCACAAATGCCCGCTCCGAGGTTCCGCGTGACGAGCAAGGTGACAGGCCTCACGTGCACGGGCCACTTCGCCCGAAAGATGGCGGAGCGCAAGCCTTTCAGCTACAATGCAACCATTGGCGTAAGATTAAGCCGAGTATGGAAAAGCCACCCACTCCGCGGAAAGGCCGCGAAGGCGCCGCGCGGGCGTTCTTCCCAAAGGTTGAAGCGTCAGTGGCGGGGGCGAGCGAGGCCTGGGAGCTTCCTGGCGCCGGGCCGGAGGCTCTGCGAAGCCACAGGGAGCGAAGACTCCAACAAAGAAGATAACGAGGCGTGGCTTTATCACACCATAGGCAGTATCACGTGTTTTCTTGGTGTTGTGTACCTTCCGCTATGATGATTTCCAAATTTCGTATAGAATCCTCCTGAAGCATCAGCCAGGGCGTGTCAATTAACGATGATTTCGATACCTCTCGAAAAATGAGTGTCCTTTTCCTTGGGAATAGCTGGATTCAGGCAGCATAGAATGTGAACTATTGACCGAATTGCCTATGCTTTCGGAGTCGGGAGCATTCATATTTTGCTTGGTACCTCCCAGAGAGATTGCTCAACTCCGCATTACATACATCATTCTTAAAAAAGTTCTACCTGATATTCAATGCACAAATAGGTGCCAGCTCAAAGTGCAGCAGTTTCAGTCTCACGACTGCCCAATCATTGCATTGTAGTAATTTGTTGGCGTAACGCTGGTCATAAGCAATACGTGTAGTACATTACTTGGCCACGCATCGCTACTGATCTCGGTCGGTACGAATCACATGATCTTGAGAAAATCTGATGAAAACTCGACTGCAGGTTGTGGCAATAGCAGCGCTACGTACGTTTTGTCTCAAAATTCTGATAGGCGCCTGTCTTGTGCATTGTGGTCTCAATCCAATGCTGGGCAAGGGATATGTAGCGCACAGGACAGAGTGGAGGGTTTATGTCCGCCGTCTTCATCCCAGGTCCACGTGGCCACGAGGCATCGGTCACCTCCCTTCCTTCCCTGTGCGTGGAAAAAGCCTTCCAGTCAAACTCTTCTTGCGGTCCTTATTTTGCTCGCGGTGGAGACTGCTCCTTCGAGTGGGCAGTCAGCTCCCCCAACATTTGCTTGCTACCCTCCCCACCTGCATCACCGCGTCTCTCCGATATGCCGACATTTAGTTAGGCACTGTGGCCCGAGCAGACCAATTCGCTGGTCAAGCATGCGTATTGATTGGTTTTCCGGCCCCAAGATTGCCGAGCCAGTACCTCGTAAAGGAGCTCTGTCGTCGCTTGTGCTAGATCCTGTGCGACGGGCCGTGGAACTCTTCCCAAACTCAAAAGGGGTCATTGATCAGGTTTGGACAATGCTGCCATTGGCTCTTCGGGCGCTTATTAATCCGTCTGATTTGCTTTTATTCGTCACGACACGTCTACTGTACCGCAAAGCTTGCAGGGCTCTTCATGCCTTTCACCACTTCTTGTGGAAGCGTGCGGGAATCATGGACGAGCCGCGTGTGTACGAAGATTCCGTACTGGGCTTCATGGAGCCTAAATTGGGAACTTTGACGTCTTTTATCGGCGTCACGTATGTTATAAATGTGGTGCTCTCTTTGCTGATCGATATTGGCTGGCGAGTGAGAGCCGACTCTGCACGACTTATGGCGTCGCTTTTGTACATTGCGTACGGGGCATATTTTGTTAACGAGGTCAAAAAGGAATATTTGACGACATGGGTACCATCTTTGCAAGAAGATCGGCGCCGCTCCTACATAATCGACCGTTCTTCATCGGTAGTACTCTGGATATTGGCGATCTTCTCCTGTATTGAGTGCATCTCAGCTTTTCTCAAGATTCCTCTCTCGTCCACGCTAGCTTTTGGAGGGATCGGGGGTCTTGCATTTGGGTTAGCATCTAAAGACGTGGTGAGCAATTTTTTTGGGGGAGTCATGCTTCTTTTCACGGAGCCGTTCACGCCAGGAGATATGGTCTCTTTCACAACGCGCGGCACGCACTACGAGGGAAAGGTAGAGCGCGTCGGTTTCTACCAAACCCGGCTGAGGGGTCGTGACACGCGACCTACGTACGTCCCTAATTCGGTTTTCGTGGATACAATGGTCACGAATATGGACAGAATCACGCACAGACGCTTTGAGGCCTCCTTCTCGCTGCGCTTTCAGGACTTCGAGACCTTACCGGAAGTTATTTTGGAGATCAAGAAAGCGCTGCGTGTGCTGCCCAAGGTTGACGTATTATCGCCCTTTCGTGTACATTTCACACAGTTTGGATCGTACTGCTTGAGCCTGACAGCCTCATGTTATTTTGCAACCAAGAGTTTGGACGAATACTTGTATTTGCAGCAGTTGGCGCTCATGGAGATCACACGCGTGGTAACCGAGTGTGGATGTCGTTTCGCGTACCCAACTACCCATCTCGATCTTGTCTCCAAGGAACTGGGCCAGAGTCTGATTACCGGCGTCGTTGACTATCAGAACGAGCTCGAGCAGGTGGCTGCCAGTGGCGGTGGCGGTGGGGACAGAGGCAGCAATACCAACAACGCTGACTCCATGAAGGGGGCTGGACAGCAGGGGGACTTCTCTGTGGGATTCAATGTTCCGCCAAACCCTATCAACCCCTTGAACAGCGGGGGCGGGAATAGCGTGCCAGGACCTGGGGAAGACAACTCCGGGAGTCCAGGACCGCGGCCCACACGTGGAGTGCGAGTGATGCAAAATATGCGTGCGGACGACGACAATGTTATGACTACCAGCGTCATGCCAGGTCCGCCCTTTCCCCCTCCCCCGCCACCGTCTTCAACACAGCATTCATCCCAATCCTCTTCAGTGCCCGAAAATTCGTCTCGCGGTCCTTTCCCCCCGCCAGTAAGCGCCGCTTCACCCTCGGGACCCTATGCGGATCTATCACAGGACGCCGTGGTAGCATGAGATAGTTGCCTCTATGAGAAGGGAGGGGTTCACTATGCTACCCATGTATTTCATTTTCCATGTAATTATCATATAAAGATGTCATTCTATTCGTGAAGCACGCAAGCCGCTCTTGTGTCGAACTATTGTTCTTGACACTTCGTTGGAGCGGAACCCTCTGTCCTTCCCGGGGCCTTCTTCAGACCAAGGTTACACGAGTTGTCTGAACGTCTCTGGTTCGACCAACTGTTGAGTCTGAACGTCTCTGGTTCGACCAACTGTTGAGCTCTTTTTGCCGACTTTTACAGCTTTCTGACGTGTCGATCAAAGAATAAAGACATGCGATCACTTTATTACGTAACCATGGAACACATGTAGATTGACGCACCGCTGCAATGAATGAAAATTTCTTTCGGCCTCGAGACTGAAGTTTGCATGTACTGGTATATTTGCTTCCCTTTTAGGTCGCATATTTAAAAGGACACCAAGAGAAAGCAGAATGGAGGCTATTAAGAAAGTATAAACTTAACTTTCTTCTTTTTATTCACGATCAGCCTATGCCAGTACCCCCCCCGCCGATAAGTCAGTCGCGCCTCCAGGTGCAGCAGCTGCGCTTTTTTGTTGCAAAGCCTCAATTTCCTTTGCACTCTGCGCCCTAATGTTGTACTTGTCTCGCCATTCACGTGTTTGCTTCTGTTTTTTTGCAAGAGCCACGTCCAATTGAGGAATGTAAGTCCTCAACTTTGAAGCGAACTCAGACAAAACCGGAAGCACTTCCCCCACCGTGCGCTCCATTAGAACACCGCCCAATAGCCGATATGCTTTGCGCGATGGTTCCAAAGGGGTTAGTTGTTGAATGACCAGTTCATGCTCGTTCAATTCCATTTCCAGTTCTTGCAGCTTGGTTGTCATCTGAACATGAAGCAAGATACAGATGAGGGTAAAATTAATGCTTCGTCAACGACAAAGAGGCAAGAAAATGATTAAACCATCAGCCATGGTGACATTTCTGTCTTGCAACAAATTATTCGATGTGTGGCCAAGAAAAGAAGTCTTGTCGAAAAATATTGGAGAGAGGGGTAAAAACGGAGAGAAACGAGACCACGGGGAGGGTCACCCGCAAGAACGTCCCAGTTACATGTACGTACTTGTTGACATTCGCCTTGCAGATTTTGGAACGTCTAAGTTGAGTAAATAAGGAGGAAACTAGTGAGTGGAGGGATTGCACTTTTCAGCACTCCATGCACATGTCTTCGTCTCCTATTTCCGATGTGTACCTGAATGATAGAACTGGGATCTGTAGCTTCTGCATCACCATTGAAATTCATATCTTCCTTACAAGCGGCTGTAGCATGTGCGCGATCGGAGGGTGGAATATGACTAAGATGATCAAAGACAGGGCATTAAAAGGACAAGAGGAAAGCGGATAAGGGGGATTCACCCCAAAAATAGAATTGAACTGGTTTGGTAGGAAGAAATAAAGGGCAGAAGGTGCGATGACGGGCAGGGAGTGTAAAAGTTATGATCGGTACGCATCGATAGCTCCGGACAACATCCACTTGAGACCGGGAGGAGATTAAGGACGGGGCACGGTGGGGTTTGGGAGGGCTGGGAAGAAAGAGCGAGGCGGCGACATGCTAAATCCGGCCACCAGGGAGAACGCGCACGCACGCGAGACTCGGACGACCTCCTGGCCGCCCCAAAGTCAAGTCCAGCGCAGGTCCCCTGTGCCATAGAGCAACTTCGGGTTTTCATGGACGTTTGTGAAGCGGGTGTTTGTGAAGAGCTCGCGAACTTGCAAGCACGACCAGACGAGAGTGAAGTGCGCCGTTTCTTCCTACTGCCGCCTCGCTCTCAAATTGTTGCCCCCTGCGCATCTCCTTCCTTGTTTGCTGTCTGTTACAAGAACTGTGCCTACATACTCTGACATGCCACTGTCCGGAAGGACTGCAATGTGAAGTCCGGCAATTATTGGCCGCGTTTTCACTCTCATCGGGTGTTGGTATAGCGTTTCGAAGGCGAGAAAAATGATGGGACCACCTGGTCACCGAACGCGTCTCATGGAGGGTTTTTGATGTCACCTTCACAACCAATTTATTACGCAGTAAGGGAGCCAGCCTGATTCAAAGGGCTTGGGCGGTCCTCACGCTCAAACTTCTGCACGGTGATAGTCATTATGGGGCTTGCACATTCCAGCAAGCGTGCGCACATTATGAAGGAATTGGAAAGGTACGCCCGTGCACTTAACCAGACCAACACACTCACACAATCATTCTGGCAAAAAAAGGCAGCTACTCTCACTAGGCGCAATTGTTGCGGCCTTCTCTGTGCCCTGCACAGTTTAATGCTAAGCTTCTTATCAGGACAGAATTCTTTGGGTCGTGTGATGTTATTTGTCATTCATGTTCAGCATTGGAGGACAGGGCTTTTTTCTTCTTTAATACGGCTTTAGGTGATTGATACTTTACACGCATGGAAAAGGAGAAGATTTTTCACAATTTTCGATAGTCACCTTATCAATGTCACGAAAGGCTTGTGGAACCATTTTTAACTTCAGCGGAAATATTTATTCTCACATTTCCGCACTAAAATGTTATCGCACACATTGTCAGATTTTCCAAGCCCTGTGGACTTTATCCATCGTGCACGTGGGAAGATCGGACTGTCCGTAAACTCATTTTGGAGGGACGTATTGCTCCATGCTTTCCTGGAATGGAGGACAAAGGATGTGGCACCGAGGAATGTCCCATCTGTTTCTTACGTTACGTTATCCTCAATTGCACTCGTTGCTGCAATCATCCACTTTGCACGGAGTGCTACCTTCAGCTACAGGCGCCAAAGGACTTGCCGAGTTCATGTCCATATTGCAACCATCCGAAGCTCCAAATTCTTTACGGCACGGATGACGAGGAAAAGATGATGGCACAGGAGTTTGCCAACATTCGTCTGTACGACTTGTTATCAATGACGACACAACCCGTCCCTACGGCCGCTTTTTCTTCGGGTAAGGCTAAAATTGAGGGGCGTACAGCTTGGGTGGGAGGAGAGCAAGCAGGCCTTCACCCAGGTAGTGCGAGACCTCTCTCTTTCGTTGCGGCCTCTGGGAGCGGCAGGTGTGCCGATGTGGCTGTAAGAAACAAAGAGAGAGGGACTAGCAACGATACCCGCAGAAATTGTCATGTATCAGCTTCTAGGAGTACCACGACCGCAATTTACAGCTCCGCCACTCATAAGCAGCCGGTCTCTCTTGCGACTGTCAAAGAGCGGCATAACGTCGAAGAAGAGGCAAAAAAACAGCATCTGATTCCATCTCAAGAAGCAAGAAATGAGAGTATGGCTGCAACGGTTGGCGAAATTTTCTCTTTTCGTGGCACAGGCTGCCGTAGCATTTCTACCGGTCGGAGTATAGCAGTGGGCCGGGTAGAGCACGGCATCGGATCCGGACAACATGCGAACGATCATTTTGTCATGCGAAGAAGGGTTTTGGAACCAGTGGGCATCCCAGCTCACTTACAGCATGTGGAGGATCTAATGCTCATGGAGGCCATCCAGCGTTCCCTGGAGGATGCTACCCGAAGACTAGAGCACTGTAGGGCGGAAGATGGCAACGAGATGTACGGTAACCAGCGGCAACTGAGTAGCATACAGGATGTAAAAGGATCGATAGACGGGGATGATGGTTGTGAAGACAGTTCTTAGTGGAGGGGCTCCGAAGAAAGACATGGGGCTGATGACAGCCACGCACGGTGTTGCATTAAGCCTAAGAAGCATCCGGGCGCATCAGTTCGCCAGGCGTAGCATCAATAAAAGTTTCTGCCTGTTGCATTTGGCATGACATGGCCGTAGCAAGATGTGCGTCGAAAATTGCGTGTAGATAATTTTTGTATCTCCTTTTAAAAATGTACAAAAATATTGGTGGCAAGGATACAGACGTATATACAGAGGATGTCAGATATTTTATCGAGGGAAAGGACAAGGTTGCGATACATAATAGCGCACAAAGCGTGGAACAAGGAAATTTTGTGGATTCAAAGATGGGAATTGTCAAGCATTCTTTGTATCATTCGCGTTGTGAGTCTGTTGCCCTGAGCAGTGAATGTGTCGTTTCTAGGAGTGGTTAATGGGTAAGAATGCGAAAATGGTAATGGGTACGAAAGCGAACAAAGTCGCAATTCAAAACTAGCCGAGTAAAAGCAATTTAAGTCGCCCATATCTGTGCACTTTCAAGACTAAGAGGATACCAACAGGAATAAAGCTGGAATATGAGCACTACTTCATAGTAGGTTTTTTGTAACACTTTCTTGCCTAAAGTTATTTTTAATTTGCGTACGAATGCGGCATTGCTATTTTATGATATATCATAACGACACAGCCAACTTTGGTATTTCTCATAACATTTTCCTCGAATTTTATGTTCTGCGTGCAGTGGCCTTAAAACATCTGTAGCCGTATTCTCCAACTGAAACATCCACCTCGATGCCTTTGTTTTTAGCAGCTTTGGCTATTTCACTTTTGTGCAGAAGAGAGTCATAAGTCCTCATTATGATTTGCAGAGGTCCCAAAAGTCCATGCATTGTTTGACTCAATTCAGCTAGTTTGGAGAAGCAGCGAACCACAGCCTCTGCGGATTTTGGCTCCGGTGATGGTGGGCCTAGAGCAGCCAATAGGAACTCTTGGTGCGAAAAAAGGCGATCCAAAACGCTGGGAGGAAACTGCCCGCCACGTACACCAGCCAACGCAAATTCTAACCAGCGATTAGCCTTTGCAAGACGTTCGCTTTCGCACAGCCGTAAACTTGTATCTACAGAAGCCATTATGGAATTGACAGCAGACTGGACGATCCCCTCGACAAGTCGAATGCCGATCGACAGCTCGCCGAGCGGATCGAGCTTTTGAAGAAGCGGCCGAACAAGCATGGGGAGCGGATCTGAGAAACAAGCTCGGCATTTTAGGTACAGACCCAAGCTAGGCATACCCTGCAATGCCCGGAGTACCAGCAAAGCTGCTGGGCATTTCACAGGACAGAGATGTTGCACCGCTTGCCGACACAAATCCACTGCTAAGCCTTCATAACTTTTGCTTGGGACCCGAGCTAATGCGCGATCAATTATTGAAAACGAACGTATACCATGCGCAATCGTACGGTGTGCGAGAAGCTCCAGTTGCGTCCTGGATCGAAGGTGAGGAAGAATTAGACGCGAAAAACAATCCAGTTGCAGTCCCTGCTCGTAATCGACAGCCCATTCTAAAACTTGACGAACACGTCTCGTCGAATGAAAGTCCTGCTCTTCCACTATGAGCGGTTTTATAAGGAGGAGCGTGCCGCTGTAACCAAACTTATCGGACATCAGACCCAGGTAGTCATTCAGCTGCCCAGCAGGAATGACTGTGGCCACACGATATAAAAATGGCCGTGCTCGTACAAATAGCAGGTTTGAAGTAGATATGGAGAATGACACGCCGCTCTTGGACTCGGGACCTTTCGAAACGACATGTGTGATCTGAGAATCAAATGCTTCCAAAAACGTCCAGACACGTAAAATGAAGTCGGGAGTCACGACCCTTCGGTATTCGTGTTGATGTAGGCTCATAAATTCCATAAAATTGTCCGTTTCTCCATCCTCTAGTGCGGCTTTTGTGCACCACCGGTCCGGTTGTCCGACGGAATTTTTATCCTCTCCCTCGTGTACTGAGGAGCGGCGGACACTGGTCAATTTGGAAGAAAGAGGTGACGTTGTGTTGACGATTTTCATAGGCTTTGCACTCCTATGTGAACCAGATATCAGCGCTTGCATTGGGCCAAGATTGATTTCGCTGTGGTTCCTAGCATCATATGGAGGGTAGACAGGAGGTGGCGACAGAAGTTCATCAAGACCACTTTTACATGGACTTTGACATGTAACGGAGCGGTGATGATGTATCATAGGCATATTTTTCAGGCTTGTGATGCCGGGTATAGCCGCAACCTTGTTCACACTTAGACGTCCTCCGTCGTCACTGTTGCAACACTCGTCGTCACCTTCATTGCCCCCCTCCTTCTCCTCCTCCTCGCTGTCATAAATGTCATGATCATCATCATCCTCGTCGCTACTGTGTTCACCACGCTGACGCGATTCTTGCTCCTCCAAAAGCATGCACCGCCACATCTCTGCGTCGAGGGCCTTCAATCGGAATTCCTGGCATAGAGCCTGAAAGCCCTTCAAGCCTGCTAGGACCTCCGAAACTTTCCAAAGGCATATATAAGCATCGCATTCATACACGTCAGACACCAGTAGCGCGGCTAACTTTTTCTGCGTTTCTTGATGTCCTTGAGCTGCCAGTGCCTCAGGGCTGAGGTCTAACTTGGCGAACTCCAATGCACAGCGAAAAGACACGGCTAGACTACCGCCACTATTATACTGCCGCTTCTGATGCTGAGTTTCTTTCGTCGGCTGTGGAAGTAAACAGTGTCCTGAGAATGCGGCGCCCCGGGCGCCACCGCTTGCGAGAATGTTTGAAAAGGTTCCTTGATCCACGTCGTTATCGACAGCACTTTGAAATCCTCTTCCACCTCCCGATGTGATGCTGCCGATAATCTTCCGGATGCGAGCTATCAAGCGTCGAAATTGATGGCGCTGCGGTGGAGGCATGTACGGAAGAAGTGCAAACCAAAGGTTCCCAAGCGTGTTCATGACCTCTTCATGAAGGACGGGCTCATATTCGAGTATGGAGCGCTCAGCAGCCTTTACTATGTACTGAAGTGTGAGACGCCGTGCGGCCTCTACTGAATTGTCCCAGTTTCCTCTCGCAAGAGTGCTTCTCACAAGCTCAATTGCGTCTTCGATGTATTGTTTGACGAGCTCTCGGCCCCATGTGCAATTGCTTATTTTTCCTTCCCGCAACATGGACCAGCTGCTTCGTTCAGCGCCGCTCCACCGGTACTAGGACACAGAGATAGAACGAGGAACAGAAAGAGATGTACGCTTTTCGATGAGACAATCACTTGATCAATCTGGGAAACTTTCACCGCTCTCAAAATAAAAACGATTCTTACCATGACACGACGATTTACGCTCTCGGCGCGCAAAAGTACGTCTAGCTCCTTGAACATGGTTGATATCAGTTTTTCTACCTGCCTGACCGTCTGACATCGTAGCCGAGTTTTACCACCGGGACGAGTCGAAATTTGTGCTTTGCCCACTGGAAATTCGTCTGTCGACGCCACGGAACCCCCCTGGCCCGCAGCAGCTGCTCGGCCAGTCTTACGATCATCGGATTTGAGGTACTCGACAACGATCGCATCTCCATCAATGGATGCCCCATAGCTTATATCATCGACGCGGATCCGTTTTTGGTTACCTGAGATGCTGTTAGTGGTGGCGCTGCTCGACAGAGAGGCAGATTTGGGACACGTACCCCCTCTGTGAGGAGCGGAGTTTGTAGTAGTGCTTTTGGACGAGTCAGAAGCCGGAAGCGGGCGTTGACGCTTACGTTGAGAAGTACACCCTAGTAAGCCGTCAACAGCCATTCTATTGAGAAATTGAGAAATTGATGGGTGGAAGTGCGTCAAATTGATCAAACAGGTGCAGGCAGCCGGCGACTTGCAAGCCTTCTGTTCGCAACTTCCGTCGATCGCGGCTGGAGAGGAGTCTCTTAAAGTCCAAAATAGATAATTGAGTCCTGTGGGAGTATAAAGAGGGTAAGATACATGCAACATATCGTAAGTAATGTTTAAAATTTGAATGTTGGCGTCTCAAGAGCGCAAAAAGGTTGAAATTTTGACGCGGGGCGTTCATCGTGTTGTCCGCGTTTCAGAAGCAAGGGAGACGTCACTCCGCCAGCAGGCAGAGTCCGTCCGCTGTCTCGGAATTTCGCCTCCTGGGCCCTGCCGGCCCGGGCTTGGAGGAGAGCTCGTGATCCCGGAGGTCTACACGGTGGAACGCGACTAACTTTCGCGCGGCGCACACGGTGATGAGTAATAGATAAGATATATGTCCATGTAATGCGGATTGAAAAAACGCTGGCACTGAGTTGCAGAGATCCGAAATATCCGGTTTTTGCCAGGGAACGCCACCGCACGGCCCGCCACCGTCACATGCCAGCTGGCGGTCCAGCGAGCCTTCTGGATTTTGATGCTCTTCACCCACCACATCTGCATTTTGGGTGATTGGAGAAAAAGAGAGGTATGTAAATAGAAACAATATGGGGCGAAAACGATTCATGACCATGCAGACAAGAAATTCACCGTTGCACACACACGGCATCCTGAAATGCAGGAATACACAGCAAATGGACATCGCTTGGCGGTCCCTGTCAGTGTCTCTTATGTTGCGATGGGCAAAGAAGGAAAAACGAAATTCAGGAGATAATATGGATGAAATTGGTTTGGTCTTTTTATATGTATCCTCCTTCGTACATTTACGTTTCCCAGTCTTCTTCTTTTTCTTTGTATTGTCGTGGCATGGTTGCTTAAAACCTGTTGGCCCGAAAGAAGGAAACAAAAAGTCAAAGAGAGCTATTCATGTCGTTGTTGCCAGGTGTAGCCATATTGCCAGGTTGTCTTAATCGTTGGGTTCATACGGGGACATACCACCTGCGAACCTGGTTGTCAAAAAAATTGTTTGCTCAGAGAAATGTTTTCCGGAACATAGGGGGAGCCGAAGGAAAAATACGACAAGTCCGCTGTCTCTCCAGAAGATACCAAATTTTAAACGTCATAATCTATCCCTTTATATTTCCGTTCGACCTCTTGATTGACTTCATGCAGTGAGATGCCCTGCGGTGTCCGATATATTCTTTTAGGACCTTGTTATCTATTTTAATCGTGATCCTCAGCGAGAGGTAATAACTTCCAGCATGACTCCACGCTTTCTGGTGTCAGATTCTTCCCACGCTCCGATATGCACACAGCAAGCTACTCGTTAGATACTTTAAGAAACTATGACATCTCACCGCATGGCAAATCCGTCTCTGGGTGAAGCCGTTGAAAGTCAAGAAGCCCGAAGCTCCTGGAAAAAACAAACACGGCCCACCTGGTCACGCGATGTAAATAGGTGAAGCACCGGGACACTCAAAGTGACTACTTGCTCAGAAGTGGCCGTTCCGTACACATGTCTTGAGCAACACAAGTTAGGTTCAAAGCTTTTCCCTGTCATGCACTTGTCGGCAATGTTTTCTAAGCAGAATTTCCTCCATCCTTAGCCAGCTACAGCTACAAAGAAACATAGAGACATATAACGGTACAACATTAGCATTGTTACCGCCGACGCAATTAATTTCCGCTATCAATCCTTCGTCACCACGTGCTCCTTGTTGCTTTTAGTGAGTCCCCCTTCCTCGTTAAGCCGATCTGTGAGGTTTCTTTCGCTCTCAACGCACGCCTCCAGAATCAAGAGTTCAAGAATGGCTATCAGGTGTGCGCGTGATGCCTGACATAGAGAACACCTCGCGGACGTAAAACTGGAAGACTGTGATGAGTTGCGAAAGGCTAACGAGGTCTCTTTCACTCCCCTTGTCTTCGCGGGGGGCCCTCTTGCTGCATCGTTTCTAAAATTCAAATACGCTCAGCGGTGGGGGTGGGGGCAACATGATAACCGAAGCCAGCGAGTACATTATTCACCGCGCTTAGCTCAGATGCAGCTTTGCGCTCAGCAAGGGCTTTCGCAGCAGTGCCAGCCTTCTTCTGCTGGTAGTAGGCCTCAGCCTTGATCTTTCGCTTCGCCTCCAAGCGCGCAACCAAGTCACGATGACCCCATCCTACCTCGTGCGCTAGCCGACTCAGTGTGCAGAAGCGACGTCCAGGTTTCAGACGAAGGATTTTGAGGGCTTGTGGCACCACCACTCGCTTTTTCGTATCATAAGGCGCGGGAATGCCCTCGAAAGTCTGTTTGCATGAAAGAAGATTTACTCGAGTCACTACGGATTCAAAAATCTAATTTCTATTTCTGCGTTGCTCACGCACAACGAAGAAACATGCTGGAAGGGCTTTGGTGCTTCACTTTCATTTCAAGCCATTTCTCGACTGACGCCCTTCAGGCGACGAGGTCCTGGAAAACCCCCGCGCATCCTCTCTCACCTCCATCCAAGTATAAACTAGGTTACATGTCTAGGGGAGTGAGATATTTTCACATCTCCACGATGCACCCGGTCAAAGTGTACGCACCGTGAGTCTTGCGAGAGCCTGAGCACCACGGAAAGTCTTGTGGGGCAACATCCCGCGAATTGTGCGCCAAAGGATGCGAGACGGAGCCCGATAGTGGAAGGGGCCGCGCTTGGGATTTGTATTCGTGCGCTTGCGCAGAAATTGCATGTATCGGGTGTGGTTACGCACAAGACCCCCTGAGATCATGAGCTCCTCACATCGTACTACCACAACTTTCTGACCCGAAAGCAATTCCTTGGCCACAATTGAAGACAACCGACCAAGCAAATGTCCACGGCCATCAATGACTACCTCTTTCGAATCGAAGGTCATCCTGGAAAAAACTGTGTGAAGAGAAGTGGCTGATCAGTCTAGGATTTGATGGGATACAAACATGAAGAAAGCTTGGAGTAGCGGCGGGGATGGATGACACTATCAAAACAACCCCCCCCTCCCCCCTATATCTACTTTCCGCAAACATTCAACGTGTGTGATCTATGTATTTCGAGCTGAGATGCACAAGAGCTCGGGAACGATATGCGTTTGCTTGTTGCTCTGTCCATCCACACGAACCCCCTCGCCTCGCCATCGCTCGACCACCCACTGCCGCTCGCGCCCGTACTCTCTCCAATTACGGCGCCCGCCCCTCGAAATACCGCCGCTGACCTGCCAAATTGCTTTCCACCTTTGCACACGTCCAAAAAATCCACGGCAGTTTTCATCACATCACAGCTTTTCTGGGCGACGGCATCACAAGTGTTATATTCGCGTACTTGTCCTCACTCCCACCACAAGCAATCCCCCGGCCTTCACATCCTGAGGGATAAACGACGAGTAGTACGTGTCCACGCCTGGCTTCTCATCTCATGTTTACCCCGCACCGAAACCCCTGTCAAGCACGTATACTTACTCCTAGCCAATGTGTGTGACTTTTCGCTTTACTTCTTTGAATGTTTCGATGTAGTGTATTGGTTTGATTTGTGTGTGGCTTATCGGCCCCGCTTCAGCGTGCATCCCTCGTGTGATTCTCGCCAAAACCAAGTTACGTATGCTTATCAAGATCTTTGGCTGAAGAAAAGCTTTTTTTCGGGAGGATTCAGTTAATGGGTCTAACGCGGTTTCCTTCACAATTAATTCACAGCATCATCTCATCAGGATCTTCAAAGCATGCAACTATACACGGAGACAGAGGAAAGAGAAGATCTTGATTCAGTCATTGTTATGCATGTGTTGATAGGAAACGGATGTTGTTTCATTTGGTTTGGAGAGAAGAGCAACGTCCCGCTTATGGGCTCTTTGTGTGTAGCAACCCTGACTCCGTACGATACGCTCCCTGTCACATCTACTCTGCTGCGTGACGCGCCAGACAATGATCAGGCTCAATCCATGGCCATCCGGCTTGCGAGTCGGACAGGGCAGCAGATATTTGTCAGCTCCAGCCTACCCGTATCGGATGGACACCAATCTGCACTCGCAGCCCTGGAAAAGCGCGTGCTTGAGAAATTGAGTGAACCCCACTGACTACATGAGGTAACATGCCAACATGCGAATTCGCATGTCGCTATCCCCTTTTGCTTTTTCCTCATACCACTGTCTACCAGGCTTCGCATCAACTGAGAAGATGGCCGAGAAATCTGCCAATGTTGACCCGGGTTATTTTGTATTACTTATTTTATCAAGCTCCTTCTCCTCTCGGCCACTTAGATTGCGCCCTGGATCTGTAACCCACCTTTAAACCTTAACTTGTTTTCGTCATGCCCTCACATCAGAACGAGACGCTGTCAGCAACCGCAGTTTGTACTTTTTGGTTCCCGTGTATCGTCCCGAGGTCAGAAGTCGGAAGCCGTTTAGGAGTACAGCATGAGGACCACGAAGAGCTCAAGAGTCGTCAGCGAGTTTGCGTTTTGCTCTCAACTCAATGTCTAATAGCTCAATGGAAAAAGCCGATGCAGTTCCCGCGCCTTAAAGAGCGCGCCACCAAAGCGAAGTTATCGTCCAGTACACCCACAGAAATGAATTTGTCAGAAGTCACTACAATCTTCAGTGACCCCGCCTTTTGACGTCGCAAGGCGACATGTACACCCTGAGCTGACCTCTCAGCATACACTGCACTCACCCGTGCATTTTCAACCATTTTGTGGGACGAATGGCACCCTTGTCCCTCGGAGATTGCACGCCTCAGCTCCTGCCTCGGTCGCGCCTGGCAACTCAGCACCACAAAAGCCACTTACTTATTCCATGAAAAACCCTGCTTGTTTGCCTGTGACCACCGTGCTCTCACCGCCACTTCCAGGAAAAAATGCTCTAGCACGCTGCCAGGGTGTCCGCCTCTCACACATTTGAAGACAGGTTCACGAGTTGCGAGACTGAAGATATATCTTTCACAAGTGCTACAAGTGCGGTGTTCGAGCGGCCACGCACTTTTGACCGCAGCCCTAGCTTATAATATGGTTTGCAGAGGTGGTGCATTGAATGCATCAACCCTTTGAAGTGAGCTATAATATTTACCGCTGCGTGGTACTCAAGGTGACTGGTGGAATATGACTCAAAAGTCAAAAACTAAGCAAACAAGAACGAACCAGTTTGAACCTTATTCAATTGAACCGATGTATTAGCTTGTTTAGTAATTTTATACCACTTCAGAATTGAAAGAAACTTTGGTCATTCACATGTTATCAGGCATGTCACACTTGTTCAAATGTTTTTTGCAAAAGAGGAATAGTCCTCGCGAAAGGTGAGGTTAAATTTCCACAAACTGTCACGCAAAGTGGATTCGAAAAAGATCAAGCACAGAGCTTACGTTTTCCCAGTATAAGTCATATGCTATGTTCCCCTCCATCATCAAATCTTCATGCACAGCATCATTTCGGTTAACCTGAGGTATTTCTTCAAAAACTGGTCCCGGTATGGTGGTATGAAACATCATGTCTTATGTCGCTGGCTTCGGATTTGAGATAATGAGAGGCCCAACATTGTCTCCAGTGGCCTCATTATGCTTCATGTGCGCGCCATCGCACAATGGGAATGTCCCGCTTTGCCTGTTTTCACATTTTAAATTAAACGCATACACACGTGAATGATAACATCGAATATATTTTTTTGTCGTTGACTGACGTCTACTCCTTCATCAACTTACCAGCAGCGGCAAAATACCTTCTTCTCGCCAGGAGCAAGCTGAGTCATGGTCACAACCTTGGGATTCTCCAATTCCACTTTTGTGTTTATCTTAGACTAAAAAGATGAACGAGAAGCGTCGTCTAATGAATAGGCGTTACTCTTCGAAGTTCCTCTTTCCTAGATCATTTTTAAATAAACATCTTTCACCTCACTCGTTGCGCTTTCGTACGTGTTTAAATCGTGCAGCTATAACACGTAAATAAAAGTCCCGAACCCGAAAAAGATATACTTACCCCTAGCTCAAGTGACCTTCTGCCAACGGACGGCTTGAAAAAGGCGTCGGCGAAAGATGCGAAGAGGAAAAGAAACACGAATGCGCGGCAAAGTTTCATGTCGTTTGTTGTCAGAAGTGGGCAAATTATGCTCCAGGCCTGCGGTTGATAGATTTGGTTATTATTGGAGAGTTCTCGATATAAGATCAACGCCGCGTGTTGCTTCAATGCACATTTTATCTCGTATTCGCACTAGGTGAAAGGACGACTTAACTATTTCGGGGTGAGTACATACAAAGCGCTGGCTGATGTAGTGAGTGAAGCCATGTCCCACTGATGCTCCGAGCAAGCCGCCTGATGCCGTCCCCCGTCAAGCCCGTCAAGAAGTCCTCCGGGTATCAGCCGCCCATGCTCACCTCACGTCTCCGGAGTGTACGCCACCATTACTCCCTTCTCCCCACCCTACTCGACATTGTATTTTACCATGAACTGGCCGCTTATAATGCGACTTAAGTAAGTTGGGTCGTTCAAAATTCTGTCCTGTCAGAACTGGTGGTGTGATCATTGTTTCCCCCCTTCTTCAAATCGAGGGAGGTCACGCGAGCGTTGCGTGCACTGTTACGTATAAAAAGCAACCTCACACCGAAATTAAGGTCACTTCTGAGAGGTATGAAGGCCTTGAACTTCCTAAGTGATGTTGAATCTATATCTATGAAAGTCGAAAGTGAGTAATGTTTAGAAAGTAGTTTTAGGAAGAAGATTTCAAAAATAAAGACTCCATTCAACGTCAAAAAGTATGATGTTGCAAGCTCTATTTATAGAAAGGCAATTGTTTTTGATGCCAGCTTGACAAAATCAAGTTGCTGTACAAAATGAAACGAGTGTCCGCGCAGCAATTTTACATTGAGACAAATTGAGTGGGTCACGACTTCCGTGATTTGTGAATACATAAGCTCTCCTTTCAGTGCAGCCTAGTTTTAACTTGTGAATTGAATTGAAGGAGCTTCCACACTGCAGAGAAAGGAAGCCAACTCAGAAGCATCGGTGAATGTGTCTAAAATCCAGCTCATGACGACCGTTCCATGTCCATGTAACCTTAATCGATGTCCTGAAATCGCTGTGGATTGCCGACACTTAAAAGCTTCCACGCATTGCTGTGTTTTCATTTTATCATCTGTAACTCGCAGTTTTGTATCCTGAGAACAAAATGGTGCAACTCTGTTCGTGGATACCTTTTGAGTCTGTCCAGAGTGGGAAGCCTGCTGCGCGTTTTCGACATCGGACGGCGATGTGCGGCATTTCGAAGAGCGCATACTCCATGCACGATTCATTGACGCGCCGAGCACGATCTCTTCTTCGTCCACGCGTATTTCTTGTCGATTGGAGCTTTCGTAGTTTTGTGAGAAAGTTCCAGATTCATCCCCATCTTCAAAAAAGAAGCCGTGTGAGGTGGGTCTCGCATCATGGTCTTGACCCGAAAATGAGTTTTCATGATGCCGTCGCAGAGGTGGGCTAGGCATTGACCCATCTCCGCGAAAAACAAGTAGTCCCTTTGCTGTCCGGCGAGCTTCTTCTAAAGTTCTACCAACACCAAAAGTAAGACGGTAGCCAAGCAAGCGTTTTAACTCCGCTCGAAGAAATCCGCCCAACTCTTTCGCTTGCTCTATTTCCCCCAGGTACGATGGTCTCGTGCAATCATGTTCGGAAGTCGGCAGCGCGACGCTGTACTCGCCGAACTGCCCATCTCCAAAGTCCTCAACGAGCGTCAACCCGTCACCCTCCACGACGCGACGCAGCAGCTGAACGGGACCTTTATTGGCAACGTTTTGATATTCTTGCAGCATAGAAGTAGACCGCGATCTCCATGAAGCAGCAAGGACAAGTGCAACATCAGGAAAATGTCGCATTATGAATCCTAGGGTCATATTCTGCCGAATTCCTGAGTTGAAGGCTTCGGCACTATAATCCAAAGGTGTCAGTGAGTCATCCTCAGATTCTTGCTGTTCTTTTGCTTCCAAAGTGTCTACAATGACAAAGGCACGGCCAATAAGGGATGGATTCATGTGCTCCTCTATCTGAACGAAAAGATGCTCGAGCTTGAGAAGAAGGTGGACAGATGACCTATGGGTAGGATGTGCTACAGGCGAAGAGCATGTTGATGCGAACATCGATAACATTTTTCCACGTAGCAGTCCTTAGGTTTCCGATTTCTGTAATCTGGCCCCTTGGCCGCAATGGAGAATCGCCTCCTTGCTACCTGCCTCTTTCCCTGACGGGGCCGTGTTGCCGCGTTCAGTTTGTTTCGTCGCAAACACACAATCGATAAGAGAGAAACTTCCAAAAACTTGGCCCAGCCGTGATTTACTTAATCGCTTGAGTCACCTGTGGAGAGATGATGCGGGATGTAGCGTTCGAAATGCTGCATAAGCTCCCCTTTTCCAACACACGAAGTATGGCAGCTCACGGTCGGGGCGTCAGCTGTCGCCCCATTTTCCATTCTTCGACTTGCTCGTCGAAGTCCCTAGCACTTCGACCGGAGCCCGCTGTGCGCACTGCAATTCGGAAATCAGGCATAGAGCTCCCCATATTCTGTATTTACGCTTACAGCACGTCATGTGACATCCTTTCCGGTGCATCTTCATCGCAAAATGTACCGCTATTCTGCAGGAGCAGGTCACAAGGATATGCCGCAAGAGACAAAGCATATAAATTTTCTTTGGTGCTCTCTTGCAGGGCTGCGGTGCCTCCGCGTCGTACCCGTACATACAATGTACGACAAAAAAAGGGTCGACCAATATGCTGACATAGATGAGAACGGCTATTTAAAATGGCTCCCAAAGCCCATGCCGTCTGTGTCTTTGAGCCGTGCGTGTATTTCGCTTCCAGCACACGAAGATACTCCAAGCCCTGATAGTGGTGTTCCCTTTGTAGGAGACATATGTTTACAATTGGAGGATCCTATGAGCAACCTGATGTGCCTCCCGTGGCGACCTAAGCATTTTATGGGGGCTGTTCGCATGCTCGATCCCATCTCCCATGCTCCATGGTCTCTCTGCCCACGCAGCTGTCTCGCTCGTATTTTGGAGAAAGCTCAGGCCCGACACGGTATATCCTTCCGAGTAGGATTCGAATTAGAATTTGCCCTCGCCACAATTGACGGGAAGTTTGATGACAGGCATACCTATTCATCCGCTAGAGCTTTCGACGTGGAATCGTCCCTCCTGGACGATTTGTGTGACACTCTGTATTCAATGGGAATAGTTGTGGAACAACTTCATAAGGAGAGTGCCCCCGGACAGTTTGAGTTGGTGCTTGGTCATTTGCCTGCCATGGAGGCCGTCGACGGACTGCTACTTGCACGTGAAGCCGTGGCGGCAGTCGCGTATCGTCACCAGCGACGTGTCACCCTCTTGCCCAAGTTTCTGCCAGAGTACGCTGGCAATGGCTGCCATGTTCATTTGAGTTTATGGAAAAATGGAATCAACATTCTTTCGCTTTCTGGAGCGACGATTCGTCCAGGATCCCTCGACGGTGTGCTAGATGTGTACACTACATTGAGTGGTTTTTCATCACTTAATGAAACTTTCCGCCAATTTCTGGGCGGTCTTGTAGCTCTACTTCCTGCACTTATGTGCTTCACAACCCCGACTCCGAATTCTTTCAGGCGACTGCAGCCCGGGGCTTGGGCAGGGGCATTTCAGGGCTGGGGAATCGCTAATAAGGAGGTGCCGCTCCGTTTGCCCGTACAAACACTTGAAGACGGGCTTTTTACTAATGTTGAGGTCAAGTTATGTGATTCGACTGCAAATCCCCATATAGCTCTAGCAGCAATTCTAAGTGCCGGCCTGGTCGGAGTAGATTTGGCTGCAACGTTATCCGAGGCAGATTTCGCGGAGTCCTTCGCAGCTCTCCCCGCACCGCTGGATGTAGACCCGGGACAGCTGACATATGCCGAGCGGACTCGCCGTAAGATAAAAGAGTTGCCTCGGGAATGGTCAACGGCTAAAGCATGTCTAATGAGTCCAGAGGGAAAAGGACTCCGAGAGTTATTGGGAGAGGACATGGTCAGAGCTTGCGTAGCGATTCGCGAAAGCGAGTGGGCAGCTTTGGGGGGTATACGGCTTGAGGAAGAAATCGATCTACTCTTTGACCGATACTAGTTGCCTTATGTTCAAATCGATTATGATGTAAAAGGACCATGAGTGGGACAATCAGATCGCAAGAAAGAAATTATCACGGCCTCAGCGCGCGTAACCTCCTGCCAGGATAAGCACTCTGATACTCCAACGGTGACATGAGTCGCATCCGCTCAGCATCTTTTAAGCCGTTCTCAACGAATATTATGTTTCCGGGATATTTGTTGTAGGGTATTTGATGCTTTTGAGAGGAAAGCAGGCATACCTGAAGCCGCTTTTTGTCGGCTGCTTCTTACTACCTCGCCTCGCTTCCACGCCGCTGGCATTTTTGAGGTCCATGTCACCAGCCAGCAAGCATCTCAGAAATGAGTCCCGCATTCTGTCTCCGCCCACAACGCATAAATATGGTAAGTGTTTACCTAATAAAAGCGGCCGCGATATAGTGTCGGAAAGGTCTAAATTGCAGGAAGGATGGCAGTGGAAAATTTACACGCCCATTCTCTCCTGCACTTTGATTCCAACTGATTCTTCATCTATTCGTTCTCGATTTGAAGATGGTACGGATAAGTATTCAAGAGCATGCAATCAAGCGTGCCACGAAGAGGGACCTCGCCTGTCAGAAGCATCTACAAGACAAGTGGTCCTTTCCACCTTTCCTGCACGACCCTTCGAGCCTTTGCCTTGGGTCACAAATGAGCACTGGCAAACAATATGGGGCGCCAGAGTTATTCAAGATACGATGCTTAAGAAATTTGCTTCTGAGTCCCTGCCGAAGGGATGGCAGGACGTGTACGACAGGCGGGAGCGGTGGGATACGCCCGACGGAGATTTCTTTCATGTGGACTTTCTTTTTAGTCACGTGCCTCCTTCGGGCCCTCCCTCACAACCTCGACCTATGGCTATTGTACTACACGGACTAGAATCTACTTCCTGGGCAATCCTACCCAGATCAATGGCAAAAGCCTTTGCGCGACGGGGCTTTGATGTCCTAGCTCTCAATTTCCGTGGTTGCTGCGGCACGGAGAATCTTAAAGCTTACTCATATCACTTGGGTTTTACAGATGACCTGAAATTTGCCATTCAGCGCTTGTTTGCTGAGGAGCCGCGACGCCGCATATACCTCACCGGCTTCTCTCTGGGAGGGAATGTGATCCTTAAGTGCCTGGGAGAGCTCGGGGAAGAAGCAGCAAGCATGGGTGTACAGGGGGCTGCCGTCGCATGTGTGCCCTTTGATGCCGTGCGATCTTCCAGCAAAATCGACACCGGCTTCAATCGTTGGGTGTACGCGGCCAACTTTCTGTCAACATTGAAGGTGAAAGCAGCAAAAAAATATGAGACACATCAACGGCACCGGGAAGGGAAAGGAGTGGACAAGGAGCTGTATGACCTGGATCGGGTTTTGGCCTGCTCCACCATAGGCGATTTTGACGACGAGGTTGTTGCGAAGTTGCACAATTTTGAGGATAAAATAGATTATTATCGACAGAGCTGTTCAAAGCAGTACCTTCCATTAGTACGGATTCCCGCATTGGTCATTAACGCCCGGGATGATCCATTCATCAATGAAGCGGGATTACCTACCCCGGAAGACGTCGGAGATGGGACGGTTCGCTTGATTTACCACAGCTATGGAGGACATTGCGGTTTTCTCACAGGACAGGAAAAAACGAGCCATGATGACGAGCGGTGGCTACCCACGGAGCTCGCACGATTTTTAGAACATGTAGATCGACCATTCCGCGAAGCGAAATGTGAAAGTTGACAATGCATGTTGAGCGTTGTTTTTTTAAAAGCCATGGACATTCGGTTATGATCCTAAGAAAGCAAAATTGATGGGAACTTGCGTCACAGATTTTGATGGCAGGTAGCTTTACTTCGCGCTTCCTTCGAGTCGGTCGTCGTCTCTATCGCACGGGCCATTTTCACCCATGGGTGAAACCTTAGAAAGCAGTGCGCAACAGTAATGGTGGGGCAAACAATGCGGACAGCAGCACTGACAAGCGCACATGGAACAGAAGGCAAGGATGAACAGTGCGACGGCGCTTAGCATGTAGGGTAAATAGGATTTGTCGTTGTCTGGATCTCGTCCATTCTCAAAAGCGGACACGACAGAAAAATCATTTGTGGTCACATTGAATTGTTGCTCCGTGATAAGACATCCTTTTGTGTGGCTAGATCCTCCTTTTAGAACGTGCGCTTGAAGGCAAGGACCACCGACCCCATCGTAGACGGTGATCGTAATGTAGTCATTGACGCGCGGGACAGTTGAGGCGTAGGTCAGGCCATTAAGCAAGGACTCCAGATTCAAGGGCAGAGCCACAAACATCAACAAGCTTGACGTTTTTTTCAAGCAGTTGTTGGAACAGTACTTGGCAGACGTGAAGTCGGCCAGCCCGATGAAGGCGTCATTTAAACGTATACGCCCGTATGTGCACGCAATTCTCACCAAGATGGGATCGACACCTAGGTCTGGATCATGCACCGACACTCCCCGTAAAATTACCTGCGTTGGAAAATCTCCAGTGTGCGTGACATTGTTGATGCTTATGGTGGCGTAGATATTGTAGTTATGCGTGGTCAACTCCAAGGAAGTTGGATCGTTTTCATTGCGAACCACAACTTTCTGTTCCTCAGAAAATGATGATGGCAGCGCAAATGATTTATGAATTCTTGCAAATGTACATGACACAACCCGAAACTTAAAGCCGTCTTCCAGTCCGCTTTCAGTGAACAGTGCGGTGCCATTCCACGTACGATTTGGCCATGTAAAAAAACCAGCGTCAGACATGTAATGGAGCGTAACACCCACGTCGTAGGGAGGGCTCGATGTCTGCTCCGGTAGTTGGAACGGCACGGAGTCCAAGGAG